>ERZ772883.445-NODE-445-length-43230-cov-42.811743_pt1 | contig 43230 bp, 76 predicted proteins | sample MGYA00580575_ERZ772883 | MGnify/ENA primary metagenome ERZ772883 (study PRJEB29015, sample SAMEA2737666) | human gut metagenome | biome: human gut; feature: human-associated habitat; material: faeces | place: China | collected 2012 ...
GTGGCATCGAGGCAGGCTGTGGCATCAAGGCAGGCGAAGGCATCGAGGCAGGCTGTGAGTTTGGCATTTACGCAGGCCTCCGCGTGAGAATCACAAGCGAATACAGAAAAATTATCGCGAAGACCAAGCCGGAGAATATCATGTGCGGCGAATTTGTGGAGGCAGAGAATGAGTGACGTTGAGATTATCACGGAGTTAAACCACAGAGCGGCGCGGGAGCGCGAGCTTGGCGAAAGGTGGGACGAGATCGTACGGCTTCGCAAGAGGCAAAAGAGCCTGATGAAGATCGCGGAAACAGCCTGCTTCTCCGTGGCGTGTATGCTGCTGGGCGGTACGGCGGTTATGCTTGGCTTTGGCCTGTTCCGGGCGGCGGTCACGCTTGGAGGCGCGGCGGCGTGCTTCTTCGTCGGCGCGATACTGACGGGGGCATGATATGGAGCATCCTTGTGAGAGCTGCACGAAAGGGCGCGGGGAGAATTGCATGTGCAACAGATGGCGGGAGTGGTTTTGTTATATATGCGCGAATCCGCCAGAAGCGCCGCAGGAGCAGAAGGTCACGTACCGCGATATCGTGTTCTGGACGGTGTTTACAGAAGCGTGGAGGTGAGTTGGTGGAATGATGGAAGACAGACAGCAAGCGCAATGTATGTTTGACCGGTTCGGCGCTGAGATTTACGAAGGCGAAGAATACTTCGCCGGAAACGATGGAGATATCTTTGTGGGCGATTCTGAGAACTTTGACCCGGGCAATCATGTCATTTGCGATCTGGTAGAGACGATGGGAACAAAGTGGATATTAGAGCAGCTGGGGTATCAGAAGAAGACGTTCTGTCCCGGCTGAGAAGGAGGGAACATGGCGAACTTTGAAAGCGGCGTGAGCCGGTATATTCAGACGGCGGCGGTCGTCAGGGTGGTGTTCCCGGTCGATCTGAAAGGGAACGAATACATTTGCTGCGATGCGTGCCAGTTTTACCGCAAGAGCAGCAGCCGGTGCGGACTGACAAACGAGCCGCTGCTCTGGCCGGGCAGGTATGTTGGAAGTGACTGCCCGCTGGAACTGATCGAAGAAACGGAGGATAAAACATGAAGCAGTTTCGCCTTTTAAGGCCGGATGAAATTGAGTGCCGCGTGGCACAGTGCAACGAAAAGGGCGCGTCGATTCTGCTGTACAAGACGGCAAGAACGGATGCGGACTTGCTTGACGAGACGGTAGGCGCGCAGAACTGGGAGAATGATTTTAAGCTGGTCGACGGCGTTCTGTACGGCGGTATCGGCGTGGACTACGGAAAGGGCGGGAAACTGATCTGGAAGTGGGACGCAGGCACAGAGAGCAACACAGAGGCTGAGAAGGGACGGGCTTCGGATGCGTTCAAAAGAGCCGGCTTTAAGCACGGTATCGGGCGGGAGCTCTACTCCGCGCCGTTTATCTGGATTGACGCGGCGAAGTGCCAGAGGCTCAAGAAGAACGACAAGACAGGCCGCTGGCAATGCTCTGACCAGTTTGACGTGACGGAGATCACCTACGACGAGCAGGAGCGAATCAAAACGCTGACGCTTGCATCGAAGGGAAAGCCGGTCTACACCTTCGGACACGCTGGGAAAGCCGAGGCGCCAAGCACTCCACGCCTTGTCTGCGCGGATTGTAAAGGCGAGATCACGCAGGTCATGGAAGGCGGCACACAGTTTACCGCATTGCAGGTAGCGGAAAAGACGAGAAAGCGCTTTGGCAGATGCCTTTGCTGGAATTGTGCGAGTAAGGCATGAGAGAGCTGAATGTCGTTGAAGCTTCGTGGAGCATGGACGCTTCGGGGAGCTGGCTGAAGCTCCGTCCGGAGCATCCCGGACAAGCCCAGATGGTAGCCGGGGAGATTGAACCGCAGAAGAAGTACACGGTCACGATCAAGGAGTTCCGCAAGAAGCGGAGTCTGGATGCAAACCGATATCTCTGGGTGCTTTGCAATAAGCTTTCGGTCAAGGTGGGTGCGCCGCCGGAGGAAATCTACCGGCACTATATCCCGGACGTTGGCGATAACTCCGATACGATCTGCATTCCGGACGCGGCGGTCAAGCGGTTCCGGGAAGGCTGGGAGCACGACGGTCTCGGCTGGTGTACAGAGATTATGGCGTCAAAAATTCCGGGCTGCACGAATGTCATTTGCTACTACGGCTCGAGCACCTACGACACAAAGCAGATGGCGCGGCTCATTGATCTGGTCGTTGAGGACTGCAAACAGCAGGGCATCGAGACGCTCCCGCCGGAAGAACTCGAGCGTATGGCGCTGGAATGGAGGCAGGATGAGAAAGGAAACGAAGGCAACAAAGATACCTGAGAAGGTCAAGAAAGCCGTCTGGGAGCGCGACGGCGGGCGCTGCATCGTCTGCCTCCGCCCCGGCAATCCGTGGTGTCATTACATACCACGCTCGCAGGGCGGGCTTGGAATTGAAGAGAACATTGTGACGCTATGCGATAGCTGCCATGTGGCATTTGACCAATCGCCGAAGCGCAAAAGTCTGAGAGAGTATATCAGGCGGTATCTCAAAATGAAATATCCCGATTGGGAGGAAACGAAACTGATTTATAAGAAAGGAACGTAATTATGGAATCCTATGTAAAACTGAGTACGGAAAAGTATGAGGAATTGGCAAAGAAGTGCGCGAGATACGATATGCTTTTTGAGGCGTACAAGCGCACGCCTTCGTATCGTTTCGACGATGTTTTGAAAGCCATTTTGGGCGCTCCAGAAGAGAACGCGGCGGATACGGAGGACGGCAAATGCTGAACCACATTGTTATTATGGGCAGGCTCACGCGTGACCCGGAACTGAGAAAGACGCAGGGCGGAACGTCCGTTGCATCCTTCACGCTGGCCGTTGACCGCGATCTTACGCCGAAGGGCGGAGAGAAAGAGACGGATTTCATTGACTGCGTCGCGTGGGCGGGAACAGCTGAATTTGTAAGCGGTTACTTTTTCAAGGGCAGTATGGCCGTCGTGGACGGTAGATTGCAGCTGCGCGACTGGAAGGACAAGGACGGAAATAAGCGCCGGTCTGCTGAGGTCGTAGCGAACAGTGTTTACTTCGGCGAAGGCAAGCGAAACACCGAACCGCAGAACCCGGAAAACCCCGGCGGGTTTACGATGATGGACGAAGATGACGGCGAAGAATTGCCGTTCTAAGGCGGTGGCGGGATGGCAAACAACAAAGACCCTGCCGTCTTGTTTTACACGTCGGATTTCCTATCCGGCTGTGCCTTGATGGATATGCGGGAGCGTGGGCAGTATATCACGCTCCTGTGCCTCCAAAGAGAGCGCGGGCATATGACGATGCAGGAAATCATACGGGCTGTCAAAAAGCCGTCAGACGAGGTTATGAGCAAGTTCCAGAAGGATGATGACGGCAAGTACTTCAATCGCCGGATGGAGCTTGAAATCGAAAAACGGGACAAGCATTGCCAGCGTCAAAGGGAGAACATCAGCAAGCGTTGGAACAAAGAAAATGATAACTCTGGTATGGCTGATGGTAGTGCTTGCGGTAATACCACGGTATTACCTTTAGGAAATGGAAATGGAAATAGAAAAGAGAGTAGTTCTATTTCTGAGAAGAAACGTAAGAAATTTATACCACCTACGTTGGAAGAGGTTTCCGCATACGCGAAGGAGCGTGGAGCCCCGAATCTGGCACAGAAATTTTTTGACTATTATTCTGCCGGAAATTGGGTCGACGGGAAGGGTGACCCAGTACGGAACTGGAAGCAGAAGTTCTTGACGTGGGAATCGAAAGAACATGAGAAGGGCGCGCCGTTACAGCCGGGGAAGAAGCCGGGGTACAACGTGCAGCATCACGGGGACGAGCTGTCTGATTTCCAGAGGGCGGCGATCCGGCAGATGATGGAGGATGGGGCATGAATACTTGGATCGTCATTCCGGATATCATTTCTGGGCTCTATCCCCGGCTGATGCCGGAACTGGGAAAGCCTATCCGGGCGAAGAAGTACCCGCAGAAGAACAAGAACATGACGTTTTATCTGGTCAGCGTCCACGACCCGGAAGAAGGCAGAGACAAGAAGATCGTCATCCGCGCGCCGGAGTGCTGGGAGGCAGAAGTGACGGTGCAGGTCAGAAGGAAGACATGATCAGGCAAAAATACGCCGGACCATGCGGCAAGGACTGCCCGCGACGCGAACCGGGCTGTGGGGCTACCTGCGAAGCGTGGCTTGCCTATGAGGCTGAACGGAACGCGGGCTACGACAAGCGCGCCGAGATCATCGACATAAGCCAGATGACCGATGGCGGGGCGAGAAACTGCCGGAGGGCGGCAAGAGGGAAACGGGAAATAGGAGGTGCGATGTGAGGGTTTTGGTAGCATGCGAGGAATCGCAGGAAGTCTGCAAGGCGTTTCGTGCGCTTGGACATGAGGCGTACTCCTGCGACATTCAGGAGCCGTCCGGCGGACATCCGGAGTGGCATATTCTCGGTGATGCGCTAAAAGCCATCAATGGCGGAATCATTACCACGATGGACGGTGTTAAACATGACATCGGGAAATGGGATTTGCTGATTGCACATCCGCCATGCACACATTTGTCTGTTTCTGGCGCGAGATGGTTTGTGGAAGGGAAGAAACCACTAAGCCTGAGATATGAAGCGGCTGCGTTTTTCATGCGGTTTGTCGAGGGTGATGTGCCGAAAATAGCAGTGGAAAATCCCGTGAGCGTAATGTCTACGCTGTACAGAAAGGCAGACCAGGTTATCCACCCGTGGCAGTTTGGACATCCAGAAGAAAAAAGCACCTGCCTGTGGTTAAAAGGGCTGCCTATGCTGGAAGAAACGGAAAACGTAAAAAAGGAGTTCCTGGCAAAGCCAAAACGCGAACGAGATAGACTGCATTGGCTTTCTCCTGGAAAGGATAGAGCGAAGATTCGAAGTAAAACATTCCCCGGAATCGCAAAGGCGATGGCGGAACAGTGGGGAGGGGCGATGTGACGTGAGCAATTTAGAACAGACGGCGATTGCTCGTGTTTTCCCGCGAAAGACAAACGCTTCGCCGACTGATGCGCTGGCGTTCTTCCGAGAGCCGACGATCGAGAACATTGCGGACTGTATCAAGGCTTGCGTGAGCGAGGCGCATATTTCCGTAACCTTTTCATGGGATTTGGAGCGTGCGGAGGAGCTATACGATGCTTGGCAGATTCTCGGCGTTCCGGTAGAGGTCGGCGGTCCTGCATTTGATGACCGAATGGGAGACTTTACACCGGGACTGTATCTGAGAGACGGCTTAATTTTCACGTCGCGTGGCTGCACAAAGGACTGCTGGTTCTGCTCCGTACCGCGCTGCGCACATGGCGTAATTCGGGAGCTTCCGATCGTGGACGGCTGGAACATCCTTGATGACAACATTCTTGGAACGTCAGAAGCGCATTTTCGGGCAGTCTGTGAGATGCTCAAGCGGCAAAAGCACAGAGCTGTTTTTACGGGCGGCTTAGAACCGGCGCTATTGCAGCAATGGCAAGCGGAACTGCTGCATGAGATAAAACCGGCAAGGCTATACACGGCGTATGACACGAAGGATGATCTTGAACCGCTGATGGAGATGGGGAAGAAACTGCGAATGGCAGGTTTTCGACCAGCCAGTCATTCCATGTGCTGCTATGTGCTGTGTGGCTATGACGGAGATAGTTTTGAGGACGCAGAAACACGCTTGATGCAGACCATGCAGGCAGGATTTGTGCCGTATGCCATGCTGTTTCGCGGAGAGGATGGAAAGCACGATTCTGAATGGCGGAGATTCCAGCGAGAATGGTGCCGCCCAATTATTACCGGAAAAAAGTTCAACGAATTTTGGAAGGAGACGACATGACAGACAAGGAAATTATACAGGCGCTGCGGTGCTGCGAAAAAGAAGTTTGTGCAGACGGTGGTTTATGCCCGCTTTTTAGCGACGCGGATTGCATCGTGCATTTAGGCGAGGCAGCCATTGATTTGATCGAGCGCCTGACCGCCGCGAACGCAGAGCTGCGGGAGAAGCGGCGGTGGATTCCGGTGACGGAGCGGTTGCCGGAGGAACGAGCACTTGTAAACGTGGTGTGGGTGAACAGAGCACCAGAGCCGTACTACAAAAAAATAAAGGGCGTTCCGTTTTCTGGTACTGCGTGCTTTTACAGAGGGAGATGGTATTGGGATTCTCCTGTAGTCCTCGATCTGTTGGCAGAATACGGGGAAGATGAGATTGATCTTGTAGACGAGGCAGTGGAAGTCACCCACTGGATGCCGCTGCCGGAAGCGTCGGAGGTGGATTTATGAAAAGCCCCATTCTTTGCCGCATTGGTCTGCATAAACTGAACAAGTATACGTATGTGCAGGTAACACGCCGCAGAAGCAACCGGCACGGCGGGAAGTATCACACAAATTACGCGGTCTGTGAACGGTGCGGAAGGCTCTGTTACCGGGTGAAGCTAAAAAGGGAGGGAATGTGATGGAACGATTAACGTTTGGAGGCAACTTCTGCGACATTTCACAGTGCCGCGAGCTGCCATGCCCGTATAACGGAAGTTGCACGCAGAAGAAGGTTTGGGAAAGGCTGAAAGCCTACGAGGACACGGGGCTTTCTCCGCAGGCGTGCGCAGAGGCTCGGGAAATTGAGGAAACACTTTCCAGCTGTGATTACTCCATCTCACGAATGGTGGATCTGATGAAAGCCGACAGAGACGGGCGCGTCCTGATTCTGCCGTGCAAGGTGGGCGATACGGTTTATCGGCTGCAATACATCGAGCAAACGCCGGGACGTTTTACAGTTGGCATTGTTCCTATCAAGTTCGCGCTTATCTGGCTCGAGGCATTCGGCGAGACCGTATTTTTGAGCCACGAAGAAGCCGAAAAGGCTTTGCAGAAAATGGAGGGCAAGAAGGATGGCTGAGGTACATTGGTTACAGATACTCCACATTCTTTTTGTAGGGTTTTGGCTTGGATATTTGGTGAAAGGATGGGTGAAGTGGTGATGGCTAAGCACATAACCAAAGCGCAGTTGAGACAACTCTATCAGGCTCAGCTCATCGATAACGACGAATATCTGAGACTTTTAAAAGAGCTTGCAGGGATAGAATCCCGGCCGACCACGGAGTACAACCACTACGACGAAAATGGCGACTTTATTGGCAGCAGCGTGGATACCGATCTTTCTGACCTGCTGGACGAGGCTGGCGTGGAGGTGCGAGCAGATGATGATTGGAACAGTCTCACAACAATCCAGTGCTCCAGTTGCGGCGAAGAATGGTGTTTCGAGACGGATGATGACGTGAGCCTTCTGAATTACAAGCACTGTCCCAACTGCGGGGCGCGTATGGATGGAGGTGAAGATCGTGCGGTTAGTTGATTTAGATGCAGTAATTGATTGTATCGAAATGGAGTGGGGATACGAGTGGATACGTGAGGACTTATACAGTCTGCCAGTCGTAGACGCTGTGCCGGTGGTTCACGCGAAGTGGATTCCGTTCCATAGCGAAGCGGCAGGAGATATCCAGTATTGCTCGGCGTGCGACATCGGATTTGACGCGCGAATGGATTACTGCCCGCACTGCGGGGTACGCATGGACGGTTGGATGGAGGACGCAGACAATGGGTGATTTTGAGCAGATGCTGAACGATCTGTGCAAGATGAGCAAAGCGCAGCTTGTGCAAATGGTGAGAAACACGGACGAGGTGGAAATCGCTCTGAACATTTTCAAAAACGTGATGAAAGAAGATTACGTTAGGGTGCTTCGCTGCAAGGACTGCAAATACTACAGAAACCAGCCGAACGGACTGTGCTATCTGCACACAGAGCCAAAGGAGAACGAGCGCGGTTATTCCGGCGAGGCGGTTTGCGTAGAACCGGACGATTTTTGCAGCTACGGAGAACGGAGGGAAGAATGAACATTACACTTTTGAAATATCCCACCGATGAGGACTGGGCGTTTGCCAAACAGTGCGCTTTGGTCACCATCGGCAAAGAGATGAAAACAGCACCGGACTTGGAGTGGAAGCACGCAATCCTCCGGGCGCAGCACAGCCCCATCCGGACGCTGCAGTTTGCGTTTTATCTTGAAGACGTGCCGTACTGGGTAAGCACCCATTTAGCCCGCCACGTCCACGCACAGTCGTTTATCCGGTCACAGCGGAATGACCGGCAGAACGAATACGACCGGAACGCAGCGCGGCAGGACGCGCCGGTAGACATGATCTGGTACATGAGTGCCGAAGAGCTGATGACTATTACAGAAAAGCGGATCTGCAAACTGGCGGCGAAAGAAACGCGGGAAGTTGTCTTAATGATGCGCTGGTTGGTGGTCAATCATTTCCCGGAGTTTGAAGGGCTGCTCGAGCCGCATTGCACGAAATACGGCGATTGCCCCGAAATGAAGCCGTGCGAGACCGGAAGGAGGCTGCAAGGTGGGAACGATTCTGGCGATTGACCCGGGAAATATAGAATCCGGGTATGTCCTCGTAGAGCACGACGGGAAGGAAATCCGGAAGGTGCTGGACGTTGGTAAAGTTCCGAACGAGGAGATGTACAGCGTTTTTTTCAGCACGTATGACCATCTGGCAATCGAAATGGTGGCGGGTATGGGTATGCCGGTCGGGCAGGAAGTGTTCGACACCTGCTTCTGGATTGGCCGGTTCTGGGAATTTGCGACGTTATACGGCGTGAGTCATCCGCCGCAGAAGATCTTCCGCCGGGAAGAAAAGCTCTACCTTTGCGGCAGAGCGTCGGCGAAGGATGCGAACATCCGGCAAGCCCTCGTCGACCGCTACGCGCCCGGTCAGCCGAACTACGGCAAGGGAACAAAGAAGAACCCCGGTTTCTTTTACGGGTTCGCAGCGGACATGTGGGCGGCTATGGCGGTCGCTGTGACATATTTCGATAAGTACATAAGGGGGATACAGCTATGAACGATAACTGCATTTGCGCGCATTTATACGGAGATGGTAGCAGGGATTGTAGGTTAAGAGCGGAATACATCCGCTGCAACCGCGCCGAGGAATGCTCTGCCTATAAAAACGGAAAGTGTTTTTGCGTAACAACGCTGTTTGGCGTCAGATGCCCCAACGGTGATATCACAATTGTGGATGGTGGAACAAAACGGTCAAAGGCATTTTTACGGGTTCAGAAAGAAGCCAGAACAAATCCAGCTTATGGGAAACTGCAATATCCATCAACCAATTTGATTACACGCATAGGAGAAGACGCTTTTCTCACCGTTTCTTATACATGGTTGGAGGATTTCGGTGGGGAAATCCGTTGCGATGACCCGCATTTTGGCACAAACAAACTGTACATAAGCGCAGACAAACTCACGCCAGAAAACATCAAGAGAATTTGCGATTTTATCCCACGATCAATAATGGGCGGCGTCATTCGGGATTATCAGGACAAAACCGTTCCGATGTTTTTGCATCAGCTACGGGGTTTATTCCCGGAAAAGTATGCAGCATTCCAGGAAGCGTATCCTGATTACAAAATCAAAGCTCCGGACTGGAAGGGACGATGGGCAAAGCTTTCAACCTGCAACAGGAATGCAGAGTACAAGGACTGCCACAAAAACACGTTCCGTTTTGATGGAGACTACATTGTATGCGACTGCTATAACTCGTCATTTGCGCCATTTCGTGCAAAGCTGGCAGAAATCCGCGTGAAATTATCTGATGAAATGGAAGTAGAAATCACAGACAATGGACAAGTCACCGATGAGACCGTTTTCTTGTGAGAGGGGGATACAGCTATGATTTGCCCAGGCTGCAACCAAAAGATGCGGTGCATGAACAGCAGACCGACCAGCGAGCGGATCATCAGAACACGAAGATATTTATGCGAAAGCTGCGGCGAGGTGCGCTACACGGTGGAGATTCTAAAGGAAACATACAGCGCGCTTTCGGCGCAAAGACTGAAGGAGGTAACGCATGGAGCAGTTGAAGGGCGCAAAGTTTGACGGAGGAAAGCCAAGACCGTCCACCGTCCCCGTGGAAGCCATCCTTGCGATTCTGGAAACGCGCATGTACGGCTTTGAGAAATACGGCAACGCGGAGGACTGGCGCAGCATTGAGCCGGAGAGATGGCACGAGGCGCTTTTAAGGCACGTTCTGGCAATTTGGGAAGACCCAACGCACATTGACGCAGAATCCGGGCTGCCGTCTATTTGGCACGTGATGACAAACGGGGCGTTTCTGTGTGCGTGTTTGAAGGACAGCTTCAAAAAGGAGACAGAACAATAATGGAGGACATTACAAAGCAGGAGTATTCCGCATGGCTGGAAGAATCCCTAAAAACTGTGTTAGATTTCAAGCCCTCATCGATCTGCATTGTTGCTACTGCGGAGGATGGGACAACAAAGACAGGATATTTCAATTCGACGGGGCAAGACAAGGCTATTTTTGCCGCTAACATTATGAGCGACATTGTAATGGATATTGTCAAAATCAATGCAGAGGATATCAAGAAAATATTGGACGGAACAGAGTAAGGGGGCTGATAGGGTGAGCAAACCGCGCTATGGGTGGTGGGGCTACGCAAAATGGATGGTACGAAGCTACAAGGGCGGTACGCTTATGACGCGAGAGGAAATCGACGCGGTAGATGCTGCTGTCGAAGAAACAAAGCAGCTTTCCGATGGTGCGGAACGGCTGAAGCTTATTGATCTGGTCCTGTGGAAGCGCACACACACCTTACAGGGCGCTGCTATGGTGGTATATGTCTCGGAGCGTACCGCTCAGGAATGGCATAGGCAGTTTATCTACTTGGTGGCAGAAAAACGTGGTTTATATTCAAAAGTTTGCGTAAGAGAGCCTTAAACATAGTGTATCGTTGAGAGCGTAGAGGTGTATCCTCTGCGCTTTCATCCTTCTTACGGCTACGCAGCGTACTGCGGAACCTCCTTTTTCTTAGCTCCACCGGAAACCGCAATCCGGTGGAGCGTGAAAAGGATAACTATTTCGAGGTGGTGATTATGGCTGCGAGGTTGACAGATCGGCAAAAAAAGAAAATAGTTGCCGACTATGCCCAGCTCGGAAGCTGTAACGCTGTGGCGAAGCTTAACGGCTGCTCCCCGAACACTGTAAAGAAGATTGTGCACAATAATGCAGATATTGCAGAGATGTGCAGACGAAAAAAAGAGGAAAACACGGCGGACATTCTAGCGTACATGGATTCCAGAAAAGAGCTTGTATGTTCTTTCATCGGGAAAGGGCTTGAGATGCTGAATGACCCTGATAAACTCGCCGCTGCGAACCTGAGCCAGATTACAACGGCAATGGGGACGCTGATTGACAAATGGGCGATGATTGGAGGAAATCCAACAGATACGATTAAGGAAGACGCTCTGAGCGTAAGCCTGCGCGAAATGGCAGAAGGGTTGGAGAGCGATGATTAGCCCAAAACAGCAAAAAATCCTTGCCTTCCCCTATTCCAAGTATGATGCGCTGATTTGCGACGGCGCTGTGCGTTCTGGCAAGACTTCTATCATGATGTGGGCGTTTGTCCGCTGGGCGATGGAGAATTTCAACGGTCAGCGCTTCGGCGTGTGCGGACGAACGGTGGATAGCTGCACAAAGAACATCATTGTACCGTTTACGGCGATGAGCCTTGCGAAAGAGAACTATATCATCCGCTGGCGGCGTGGCGATAAGGTCATGGAAGTGCGGCGCGGCGCTGTGACGAATTACTTTGAGGTGTTCGGCGGCAAGGACGAGGCAAGCTATACGCTGATTCAAGGCAGAACGTTAGCTGGCGTGCTTCTGGACGAAGTGGTGCTTATGCCACGCTCTTTTGTGGAGCAGGCGCTTGCACGATGCTCTGTGGACGGTGCGAAGCTGTGGTTCTCTTGTAACCCCGGAAGCCCTCACCACTGGTTTTATCAGGAATGGATAAAGCGGCACAGAGAACGGAACACGCTTTACCTACATTTCGAAATGCGAGATAACCCAGGCTTGAGCGAAAGGACGCTTGAGCGCTATGAAAACATGTACGCCGGGATATTCTACGACCGCTATGTGCGTGGGCTGTGGGTAGCTGCGGAGGGAATTGTTTACAAGGACTTTGCCAACGACACAGAAAAGTATCTGATTGATGACCCTCTCAAATGGGCAAGGGGAAAAAATACAAGGTTCTCCGTTATTTCCATTGGCGTTGACTTCGGCGGCACGAAGTCTGCAACGAAGTTTCAAGCGACTGGAATCACGAAGGACTATCTAGTTGTGGCATTGGAAGAAGAATACATCAAGAACGAAGAGATCGACCCTGACGCGCTGAACAGGCGGTTTGCTACGTTTTGCAAGCTGATAACATCGAAATACGGATACAGCCAGACGCGAGCAGACAGCGCGGAAACGGTTTTGATTCGTGGGCTAGATCATACGGCACAGAAGCAGAATCTTGGGACACAAGTCAAGAACGCGCTGAAAATGCAGATCACAGACAGAATACGGCTTGTCGTGCTCCTGATGAAGCAAGGTAGGCTCAAGGTTTCGCGGAACTGCCCACATTTGATCGATGCGTTTCAATCAGCAATTTATGACCCGGATAAGTTCGAGGACGAGCGCCTTGACGATGGGACATCCGATATTGACAGCCTCGATGCGTTTGAGTACAGCATAGAGCCTTATTACAAAGACCTGGAACGCGCCGGGCATACGATGGGACGGTGAAAGAGTGAACATACGCAGAGCATTAAAGGAGCTGGGATTTGATACCGTTGATCTTGATTTCTACAAGCTGATCGGCGTTTGGGGAGACTGGTACAAAGGAAACGTCGAGGACTTCCACAGTTACACGGTATGGAACGGCATTGAAGAATTGGAGTGCCACAGATATTCCGTGAGCATGGCGAAAAAGGTCTGCGAGGACTGGGCAAACCTTCTGATGAACGAGAAGGTAAGCATCACGCTCGAGGGGAAGAAGGAGCAGGAGTTCGTAGACACGATTCTCTCTGAAAATAACTGGGAGATCAAGGCGAACGAATCGCAGGAGCGAAAGGCAGCGCTTGGAACGATAGCGTATGTTCCGGTCATTGAGGGAATGTTCATCAATCCGGACACTTCCGAAATTGCTGATTCTGGGCGCATTCGTATCAACTACGTCAGCGCGACGAACATTTATCCCCTGACATGGGACAATGGAATCATCAGGGAGTGTGCGTTCGCCTCTACAAAAAAGGTGGACGATACAGAGTACACATACATTCAAGTTCACAGGCTGAACGGCGGCGAGTACGACATCGAGAACCATTTGTATGATTCCGAAGAAGTCCCTCTGACCAGTGTAAAGGGCTTTGAAACAATCCCGCCTGTTGTACACACAGGGAGCGACAAGCCTCAGTTTGTCATTGACAGGCTGAATATCGCGAACTCCGATGAAAATAACCCGCTTGGTGTGGCTGTGTTTGCATATGCCATCGACCAGCTCAAGAGCGTCGATATTACCTATGACAGCTATGTAAATGAATTTGTGCTGGGCAAAAAGCGCATTGTGGTTCAGCCGGAAGCAACGCGAGACGTGAACGGCAGACCGGTCTTTGATAAGCGTGAGACCGTTTATTACGTTTTACCGGAAGACAGGGCAAACAACGGGAATATTTTGCAGTCCGTTGATATGACTCTCCGCACCGAGGAGTTCAACACCGGTATGCAGGATATGTTGAATATCCTGTCCAGCAAGTGCGGCTTCGGTGAGAATCATTACAAATTCGATCAGGGAAGTATTGCTACAGCGACGCAGGTTATCAGCGAGAACAGCACCATGTTCCGAACGATCAAGAAGCATGAGATTTTGCTTGAACAGGCAATCACAGAGCTTTGCAGGACGCTGCTCCGCATGGGGAACAGGTACATGGAAGCTGGCCTGAATGAGGAAGTACAGATTTCCGTTGACTTTGACGATTCCATCATTGAGGACAAGCAGACGGATTTCCAGCGCGACATGCAGCTTCTCAGCGCAGGCATTATGAATGACTGGGAGTTCCGTATGCGCTGGATGAACGAGGACGAGGCAACCGCAAAGGCTGCACTCCCAAAGGCACAGGACATGGTAACTGAACAGCAGCAGGAGGTGGAGTGATGGGCGGCAGAGGTGGAGCTGGTGGAGGCTCTGGAGGCGAGAGGGTCGGCATTAAGCTCCCACAAATCTTAGGAAGCGAAAAACAAATAAACTGGGCGAAAGACATATTGACAGACCCATACACAACATTTGAAATGAATGAAAAATTGCGTCGAAGTCAGAGCATTGGACGTCCAAAAACTGATGAGATAAGGATGTGGGCAGATGCGTACAACGCAGCAAAAAAACGCTACGCGGATGAAATCGCGAACTTGTCAAAAATGTTTCCAAACGGGATGAAGGCAAGAGACATTATTGACAGGAGAGACGGACTGAGTTCAATGGCGAAAGCTATTTATAAAGACGAGCTTGACAAGTTGAGGAGAAAATACGGGTTTAAAGTATGATCAATTTTGAAAACTTAGACAAGTGCGTATTCCTCGGCGTAGGAAAATATGGCGTTCCGCAAATTGACCCGGTCAAAGCGTATCCACAAGGGGAATTCATTCCCGCAAATTACGTATACACAGCCAAGCAGCCGGAAGGCAAGGTCGTGCATTTCTTTATAGACGATTATCAATTCGCCCGGTACTGGAATCAACCGGATAGGTATATTTCAAAGTTGCAGCAGTACGAGGCGATATGTGCGCCAGACTTCTCAACATATACGGATATGCCGCTTGCCATGCAGATATACAACCATTACCGCAAGCACTGGTTAGCGGCATACTGGCAGCTGCACGGGATGACGGTTTACCCGACGATCTCATGGAGCGATGAGAGGAGCTATGATTGGTGCTTCGATGGCGAGCCTGTCGGCGGCATAGTAGCGGTTTCTTCGGTTGGGACGCAGGCAAATAAGGATAGCAAACGCCTGTTCCTGCGCGGCTACGAAGAAATGATGAAGCGGCTATCTCCGGAATGGGTGATATTTTACGGCAGAGTACCGGAAGAATGCGACTGGAACGTGATACGGGTAAAACCGCATTATGATGATATTGTGAAACGGAGGCAAGCAAATGAAATATCCGTTTCATCCGGAAGTCCTTGACGCGCTCCCAGAAGAACTTGCCGAACTATTCCGGGGGCTGGAAGATACGCTCCTCGATGAGATTTGCAGCCGACTTGCGCTGAAAGATCAGCTGAACGAAGTGACTGTTCAGGCAATCCGGGCGCTGCGGTCGCATGGCACCGACCTAAAGGACATCGAGAAAGCAATCCGCAAGACAACCGGCATCAGCGAAACAAAGTTAAATGATCTGCTTGATGATGTTGTGGAACGCAACCAGAAGTATTACACCGACCTGATAGACCTTGCGCATATCACACAGCCGGAAACGCTGGTAAGCGTAGAAGATACTTGGGCAATATACGAGCAGACGAAGCAAACGCTGCGCAACATAACGCGCTCAATGGGCTTTTTAGTGGACGCTGGGCGCACAATGCTGCCGCCTGCGCGTGCGTATCAGTGGGCGTTGGATTCTGCTGTTATGCAGATTCAGAGCGGGGCGATCAGCTACAATCAGGCGATTAAGTCTGCGGTGCAACAGCTTGCAGGTGGACTGAAATTCGTGAGCTACGAAAGCGGACACGTTGACAACATCGACGTTGCTGTTCGGAGAGCTGTCATGACCGGCGTGAATCAAATCTGCGACCAGTACACGAACCAAAGCGCAGAATACCTAGAGACGCGATACTTTGAAGTTTCTGCGCACTCAGGGGCGCGTGATAAGCCGGGCGCTTCGCCGTGGTCGAGCCACAAAGAGTGGCAAGGGAAAGTATATTACCAGAGTGAAAGCGGCGAACCTGACCCGCTGGGGCTTTACGATGACCTTGTGGAGACTACCGGCTATGGATATGTTGATGGCCTGACCGGCGCGAACTGCCGCCATCACAAATATCCGTACATTCCGGGCGTTTCCGAGAGGGATTACACCGACGAACAGCTCAAGCATATCGACGATGGTCTTGGCTGCACGTTTGACGGAAAGACTTACACAGCCTATGAAGCGACACAGATGCAGCGCCGCATAGAGCGTCAAATCCGCGCGCAGAAAAAGCTTAGAAACGCATACAAAGAAGCTGGGCTTTCCGAGGACGCGACCGCCGCGAACATAAAGCTTCGGCGGCTGAACGCAGAATATAGCAGGTTCAGCAAGGCGGCAGGATTGCCGGAGCAACCAGAAAGAACAAAAGTTTTCTACAAATAATTTACAGGTAAAACCCGCGAAGCACTGCGGTTTTATACAATCTATCGCCGCGACGAACTGCGGACAAAGGAAAGGAAGATAGAAATGGCATTGACCAGAAAATTACTGAAAGGCATGGGACTCACCGACGAACAGGTGGACACCATCATTGAAGCACATACCGATACCGTAGACGGCTTGAAGGCTGATGTCAGCAAGTACAAGTCTGACGCGGAGAAACTGCCCGACGTTCAAAAGCAGTTGGACGACCTCAAGGCGGCGGGCGATGGCGGATATAAGGAGAAGTACGAAAAAGAACACTCGGACTTCGAGGCTTATAAATCCGGCATTACAGCAAAGGAAAGCAAGGCGGCAAAGGAAAAGGCTGTTCGGGCTTACTTTGAAAGCAAAAATATCACAGGCGCAAATCTCGATCTTGCCATGCGCGGCTGCGGCGAGGAAATGACCGCATTGGAGATGGACGGTGAGAAAATCAAGGACACAAAGAGTCTCGATGCACTTATCGAAGGAACTTATAAAGGACTTGTATCCAAGCCTTCTGTCCGTGTGGACATGGGCGCACGTCTCAACGACGGCGGTAAGCCGATGACAAAAGACGAGATTATGAAAATCACTGACAGAGCGGAGCGGCGCGCTGCAATCGCCGCAAATATGGATTTGTTTAGAAAGGAAGATTAACTATGGCTGTTGATCCTAAGCTGATTAAAAAAGCTGATCTTGCGCGAGTTCGCGAGATCGAATTTACCGAAATGTTCGGCTATTCCATCAAGAAGCTGATGGAGGCTCTTGGCGTTACCCGCAAAATCGCAAAGCAGGCTGGCACCGTGCTCAAGAGCTACAAGGCTACCGGCACGCTGGAAGATGGTGCTGTGGCGGAAGGTGAAACCATTCCCCTGAGCAAGTACAAAACGGAGCCCGTGAACTATCAGGAGATCACGCTCAAGAAGTGGAGAAAGGCAACGTCTGCGGAGGCTATCACCGACCGTGGCTACGATCAGGCGGTAGAAATGACCACAGACGAGATGCTCAAGGACGTGCAGAAGGGTATCCGGAAGGACTTTTTTGCGTTCCTCGCCACCGGCACAGGAACGGCAACGGGCGCGACCTTCCAGGCTACCCTTGCGCAGGCGTGGGGGCAGTTGCAGGTTCTGTTCGAGGACGACGAGATCGGCGCGGTTTATTTCATGAACCCCCTCGATGTGGCTGACTACCTCGCAACAGCGAACATCACCTTGCAGACCGCTTTCGGCATGACTTACGTGGAGAACTTCCTCGGTCTTGGCACTGTGATCTTCAATTCCAGTGTTCCGAAGGGCAAGATCTACGCAACGGCGAAGGACAACATTGTTCTGTATTACATCCCCGTGAACGGCGCAGATCTTGGCGAAGTGTTTGACTTCACCACCGACGCAACCGGCTATATCGGCATCCATGAGGAGCCGGACTATACCAACATGACAGCTTCCGATACCGTTATCAATGGTATGGTGCTGTTTGCAGAGCGCATGGATGGCATCGTAGTCGGCACGATCTCGGCGGGGGGTTAAACGAACTGTTGAGAGCGCCTGCCTCTGAACCGCCCACGTTTTCCGGCATGACGAAAGCGCAGCTTCTCGATTATGCCGAGGAAAACGGGGTGGAAGGGGTCAACAGTTCCATGAAAAAGGCTGAAATTCTGGCTGTTCTGGAAGGGGTGGGGTGATGATCTACGCTGATTATGAATACTACTGCGATACTTACATGGGAACCGTAGACGCTGACAGTTTTTGCAGATTGGCGACACGTGCCAGTTCCTTCCTCGACTACTACACGCAAAACCGAGCAAAGGATTTTGCAGAGCTGGATGCTGTAAAAATGTGCTGCTGTGCCTTAGTCGACCAGTATATTCTGATCGACACGGCACAAGAGCTTGCCAGAAAGAATGTGTCCGCCGGGCTTGCATCTGACGAAGGAGAATTGCAGAGCGAGACTGTGGGCGGCTATTCCCGGACGCTTCGCAGCGGCGGTGATTCTTCTGTCGCTGCATTGAAAGCGGCTTCGGAAGCAAAGAAAGCCCTTGCAAGCGTAGCGCGTGAATATCTAGCCCATACTGGGCTTCTTTACAGAGGCAGGTGTTTTGCATGTACGCCCCCCACACTGTAACAATCTACAACGTCACGCAGGAGCAAGACCAGGATTTCAATGACACGCAGAAGCGCTACATCACAGTGATTCGCGGCGTAATGCTCCAAGCATCGAAAGCTGCTAACGTCCGCGCGAGCGGGCTTGAAGGCGCAGATGCGGTAAACCTGTACATTCCGTTTTCCTCGCCAGCCGTAGACGGCGTGACAGGCGCGGAGAAGCGCTACGTCGGGCCGCAAGAATTCTGGCGTGCAACTGATAAAAGCAAAATCTGGACGCTATCCACGGACGGTAACGGCGGCACTACCTTCTTTGTGAAGGGTGAAGTAGTCGAGCCGGACAAGACGGAAGAACAGATTGAGATGCTTTACGACGATGTGTACAAAGTGACAAAGGTGGACATGAAGGACTTCGGAAGTCCGTCTATGCAGCACTGGCAGGTCGGAGGCACGTAATGCTGAAATTCAGTGTGAAAACCGATGGCTTTGACGAGTTGCACGAAAAACTCGCGCAGGCATGCACGAAAGCGGAGCATATTGTTGCGGTTCAGGCACGGAAGGACACAAGTCCGTATGTTCCGTTTTTGACCGGCTCTCTCGACCAGAGAACAATGGTGGACGGTAATGCGATCATCTATCCGGGACCGTATGCAAGATTCCTGTATTACGGGAAAGTCATGGTTGACCCGGAGACGGGCAGCACATACGCGAAGAAAGGGATGACAAAGGTGCTGACCGATAAGAATCTTGAGTTCAATAAGGCTGGACACAATCAAGCTCAATCATACTGGTTTGAAGCATCGAAAGCCGAAAACCTTGAAAAATGGATTCGTATAGCAGATAAGGCGGTGAAGAATGAACTCTGACAAGAAGAAGCTTGTATCAATAGCAGAAGAAGATGACATTTCAAGGAAGATGATGGTATGGGCTAACTCTTTTACTGGTGAGGACATACCAGCCGCGATGATCAACTATGAGTTCTTACCCGCTGATTCGGCGGGCATGAAACTATCTGTAATTCCGGGGACGTATATCACACGGGGGCCATACATTCTGGGCGGATATGAGGCTGCATATCGATTCGCAATGGTGGCACGGATTATTCCCGGAAATAGCAATGACAAGCGCTTACGAGTCGATGCAATGCTGAATCGCTTCGGTGAGTGGGCAACAAAAAATCATCCGTCTTTAGGCGATGGGATACGAGTGCGAAAGATGGAAATATCAGCACGCGCGACAATGCTTACGCCATATGAAGACGGTTCCGAAGATCATCATATTTTGATGAAAATGACATATGAGGTGATTTAACTATGGCAGAAAATATGACCTTTAACACTGTTGCGGGGCAGCCTGTAGACAGAGAACTTTTGATTCTTTTTGTGAATACGGGCACTGATTCCGCCGCCGTGTGGTCGCCGCTTGGGACGCGCGTCACGGATTCCAGCATGGAATACGACTGGCAGAAGGATTCCAACAAGGACATCCTCGGCACGACCAGAACCACTATGAAGAAGCCCATCATCACGCAGGACTTTGAACCGTGCGAACTCGATGCCGGAGATGTTGCGCTTACGCATGTCTGGAACCTCGCCGTTAAGGAACAGAACGCGGCGGCTCTGGCGAATCAGGACATTCTTATCGTGCATCATTACGCAGGCACGAAGAAAACGGCTGTTTTCGCGGAGAGATACAAGGGTGCTGCAATCGAGGCGACAGGTCTTGGCGGCGAAGGCGGCGGCTTCGTAGGTATGCCGCTTACGGTAACGCCGGGCGGCGAGAGAATCACCGGCACTGCGGCGGTCGGTTCCAACGGAGAAATCACGTTTACGCCGGAAGCGGCATAAGGAGGGACAATAGATGGCGGACATCAAGATTGCAACTGGCGTTGAAAAAATCAACATCAACGACAAAGTAACGCTCGAGGTCAACCCGACAGACGCAGAAATTGTAGAGAAAATTTTTGACGTGTTCAACGGATTGGAAGATCGTCAGCGGAAATATCAGGCAGAAGTGGAAAAGAACGCGAACAAAAAGGAAATCTTTGAGGTTGCGCGTCGGGAAAGCAACGAAATGCGCGATACGATCGACAGTCTTTTCGGGGTTCCGCTCTGCACGCCTCTTTTCGGCTCTATGAATGTCCTCGCACTGGCTGACGGTTTGCCTGTATGGAGCAATCTGATGCTCGGCATCATCGACCAGATCGACACCACCTTTGCAAGAGAACAGAAGGCTACGAACCCGAGAATCAAGAAATATATGGAAAGATGGAAAAAGTAATCTGGTCTTTACCGACATCGGTCAATGTAAACGGAACAGAATACGAAATCCGGTCTGACTATCGGGCGGTGTTGGATATCCTCACCGCCCTTGTTGATAGCGAGCTGGACGAGCAGGACAAGGCGGAGGCATCGCTGAGAATCTTCTATCCCGACTTTGAGGGAATGCCAGCCAGCGACTATCAGGAAGCTCTGAACCAGTGTTTCCGGTTTATAGACCGTGGGGAAGAACGCAAAGAAAAGAAGAGAGAACCCGTGCTGATGTCATGGGAGCAGGACTTCAACATGATTATTGCCCCCGTGAACAGAATCGCCGGATGCGAGGTTCGGGCGCTTGAGTATCTGCACTGGTGGTCGTTCCTGTCTTTCTATCAGGAAATTGGAGACTGCCTGTTTGCTCAAGTGGTTCGTATTCGAGACAAAAAGGCACACGGGAAGCCTCTGGACAAGCAGGAACGGGAGTTCTACCGAAAGAACAGGGATATAATCGATTTGAAAGTTACATACACAGAGGCAGAGAAAGACGTTCTCGCCGCATGGGGCATTTCAAAATAAGGTGGTGAGACAATGGCAGACGGCAAAATCGTTGTTCAAGCGGAGGTTGACGCAAAAAACGCGCAGAAGGAGCTTGATAAGCTGACGGCGAAAATCGACAAGATGGAAGCCGAGCTGAAAAAAAGCACAGGAGAGCAGAGCGGTCTGAAATCTCAGCTTGACGCGGCGAAAGAATCCGCAAAACAGGCAGAAAATGCGCTGAAATCTTTGCGGACTGAATCCGAGCGGCTTCGGCAGATCACGTCCGGTGAGGTGTCTGCGTCTCCGGAGGCTTATATCACAGCATACGGACGGCAGACGGAAGTTGCGGCGCAAATCAAAGAGCAGGAAGCAATCTTAAAAGAGCAGGACAAGATCGTTGAGAGTTTGGACGGGAAATATGCAAAAATCACGGACAAAGTGATCGAGCAGACTTCTGCTTTGGACGCTGCGAAGCAAAAAGCCGGAGAACTCACGGAGCAAATCACAAACGCAAGCGGCGCAACAGAGCGAATGGAAGCCGCTGCGAAGAAGGTTTCCGACAGCATGAACACGTTCAGCAAACGTGTTTCTGGGCTTTTTAAGCGCGTTCTGGTGTTCTCTCTGATTACTCGAGCGCTGCAAAGTCTTAGAACGTGGCTTGGAAAAACTATTATGAAGAACGACGAAGCACGCGCAGCTGTGGCGCGGCTCAAGGCGGCGTTTTTGACGCTGGCCCAGCCAATTTTGCAAGTGGTGATACCAGTTTTTGTAAAGCTGGTGAATATCCTCACACAGGTAGTCACGGTGATTGCAAAGTTCTTCGGTATGCTTTCCGGGAAAAGCTGGTCTTCGCAGAAATCAGCCGCACAAGGACTGAACGACGAGCAGAAGGCATTGGAAGGCGTTGGGGCGGCGGCAAAAGACGCAAGCAAGAGCATGGCAAGCTTTGACGAGATCAACCAGCTTACAGACAACACAGCGTCTGGCGCTGGCGGAGGCGGTGGTGCTGCATCAACGGAGATCGCGCCGGACTTCTCGAATCTCGACATGGCAGAGGACAAGCTCCACGACATTCTCGGATTGGTAGGCGCTATCGCCGCTGGGCTTCTTGCGTGGAAAATCGCGAGCTTGTTCACGAACGACCTGAGCAAAATTTGGGGTATCGCCCTTGCTGTTGCCGGTGCGTTTGCGCTTGTATACTTCTGGCTGGATGCTTGGAATAACGGGATTGATTTACACAACTTCCTCGGGATGCTGGCAGGTCTTGCCGCGCTTGCAGTTGGGCTTGCAATTGCCTTCGGGCCAATCGCGGCAGGAATTGCATTGGTTGTAGGCGGTCTTGCCATGCTGGTTGTCGGCATCAAAGACGTTATCGAAAACGGCTTTAATTTGGTCAATACGCTTACGATCATCGCTGGGCTACTTGCCGCCGGTATCGGCATTTCGCTTCTGACGGGTAGCTGGATTCCCCTTCTGATTGCAGGTTTCCTCGCCGCGCTGGTTGCGCTTGTATCCTTCACCGGACATGGAGAAGAACTGATTCAGGGCTTGAAGAAAATTATAGACGGCTTCGGGAAGTTCTTCAAGGGCGTATTCACAGGAGACATGAAGCTTGCCGTAGAAGGCATTAAGCAGATCTGGGAAGGGATGAAGCAGACGTGGAACGCGATTGTAAACTCCATCAAGGACGCATGGAATATGTTCATTACATGGCTACAGTCAAAATCTCCCGTACTTGCAGCGTTCTTCCAGACGGTTGGGAAACTGGTTTCAGACCTCTATAACAGCGTAAAAGACATCCTGAAAGGCATTGTTGACTTTGTCGTCGGCGTGTTTACGGGAGACTGGACAAAGGCTTGGGAAGGCGTTAAGGAGATCTTCAAGGGGATTTGGAACGGCATTATAGCGACGATCGAAGGCGCGATCAACTTTATTATCGATGGCATTAACCTTCTGATTTCCGCTTTGAATACCATTCACTTTGAGATTCCGGACTGGGTTCCCATCATCGGCGGCAAGTCTTTTGGCATCAGCATTCCGCTTGTCAGTCAGGTTGCACTTCCGAGACTGGCAGAAGGTGCGGTCATCCCGCCGAACCGGGAGTTTATGGCGGTGCTGGGTGACCAGAAAAGCGGGACGAACATCGAAACGCCGCTTGAGACAATGGTGCAGGCATTCAAGCAGGCTATGAACGAATCCGGCGGACGGTCGCAGACAATCATCTTGCAGCTCAACGGCAGAGAGTTTGCGCGGGCTGTCTATAAGGCGAACAACGAAGAAACGCAGCGTGTAGGCGTAAGGCTGGCGGGGGTGAAGGCATGACAAGTGTTTTGACCCTCGATGGCACGGCGTATCCGAACCTGCATGTAACCAGTCTGAAACGTTCTTTCGCGGTTCTGGACGGCGATAATGCGGGGCGCGTAATGACCGGCGCGATGGTGCGAGACATCATCGGCACGTTTTATAACTACAGCGTGGAGCTTGACCCGGTCGGAACTGACCCAGCGGAATATGACAGGTTCTATGAAGCAATCTCCGCACCTGTCGACAGCCATTCCCTCACCGTTCCGTATGCACAAGGAACATTGACCTTCGATGCATATGTGGCAAACGGAGACGATGAACTTTTGACGGCTTACGGGCAGAAGAACGAATGGGGAAACCTTACATTTAATTTTGTTGCGATGAAGCCGAAGAGGACGCCGCTATGAGTGTAAAAGTTGTGTATGAAGACGTTGCGGTCGGTTCTGCGGCGGCTGCGAGTGTGACAGCAAGCGAGGCTATGGGTATTTCAAAAACCTCGCTTCTGCCCTTCGGGGCATTCGAGGGGCCAGTGGCAACGACAGAGCAGAATCAATGGGTGCTGAACGGCACGCGAAAGCTAAAGCCAAAATCTGAGCCTGTCGGCTTCTGGTCGACACCTCGGAGCGGCGCAGACTGTACGTTCCAAACGCCGCCTACCATTGAGATATCCCTTGACGGGCAGTTTACGTCCCTCGGCATCTATTTCAAATTTGACGGGGAAACCGGGGACTATTGCAGCGACCTGAATATCACGTGGTACAACGGAACAACGCAGCTGGCCACACAGCAGTTCTTCCCGAACAGCGGAAATTACTTCTGTGAGAAAACTGTGGAACTGTATAACAAAATCAAGATTCAGTTCAACAAAACGAATCTTCCGAACCGACCCATTAAAATCTCCCTTATCCTTTTCGGCATTGTTCGAGAGTTCGAGCGGCAGGAGCTTCGGAGCGTTGAGGCGACCGAGGAACTGAACATCATATCCGACGAGTTAGCGATTAACACGCTGGACTTCACGCTGGACAGCATGGAAGATATTGATTTTATTTTCCAAGAGAAGCAGCCCGTTTATGCGTACAACGGAAAGACGAAAATTGGCACGTTTTACATCGACGAATCTACCCGCGTAAGCAAAAACGTATACAACGTTTCCTGCATCGACGCTTTGGGAATTCTGGACGAAGACCCATTCCCGGCTGTTGTTTATTCCAACGCCAACGCGAAAACGGTTTTAGAAAGCATCCTCGGCGGGTATTTCGTCTTGGAGCTTTCGGAGGAGCTACAGACCGAGAAGCTGACAGGATACATTCCCGATTGCACGCGAAGGGAAGCTTTGCAGCAGGTCGCGTTTGCGCTTCGGGCTGTGGTGGATACCAGCGGAACAGGAAACGTGAAGGTATGGAGACTGTCTGAGGAAACACCGACCGTGATTCCTATGAACCGGCTTTACGTCGGCGGCGAAGTCAGCCAGTCCGCCATCGTGACCGAGATAAGAGTTACCGCGCACACGTACAGCACGTCCGGAAGCGGAAGCGATACGGTTGAAGTCGGCGGGAAAAAGTATTTCCACACGACGGTGGTCACGGTAAAACAGAATCCGAACATTACGGCATCCACGAAGCCAAACGTCATCGAGGTCAAGGACGCGACGCTTGTCAACTCGACGAATGTTGCAGCGGTGACGCAGCACGTCTTTGACTATTATATGCGGCGGCAGACGCACAGCGTTCAGATCGTCATGGACAAGGAGCTTCCCGGTGACTATGTAGACACCACAACTCCGTGGGATGACCACATTACCGGGACGATAACGAGCATGACCATAAAACTGAGCGGCATCGCGGCGGCTGAGTGTGACATCGTCGGAACGGGGGCTTCTGCATGAGAATTATGAAAACCTTAATCACCGACCGGACGCAGGCTGACGCTTCCTATGCTGAGAAGCTTTACAAGAAGCTGTGGAGCGACTTCACGGAGCAGGAAAAGGCAGACTTTGAAGCTGGCTTGAAAGGCTCTTACAAAGCGTCTGACCTGAACCGCGTCGGAACTGCGCTTATCACCATTCGTGACCGGCTCAGAACGCACGACATCGACGTTCCGGCAGAAGTGCGGGAAGATTATGGTTCTGACGAAGTGCTCGACAAAGACGTTATGGACGCTTATATCGAATCCGCGAACGCCGTATACGACGCAGTTGTCAATCCTGCCCCGCGCCCTCCGGCAAAGATCAACGACCTAGACTGGGAAGGCGCGAACAACATTGAAAAGACGATCATCGCCGTAGATGACGTGTTGGAGAGCCGGGAGGTCGGCTGGGTTTACGCGGACGAGGAACTATACGCAGGAGACATGGGGGGATAACATGAAAGACCGAACTCCAAAATTTCCGGGGCGGGTAAAACTCAAGCCCGTTGCCGGACAGACAGATACTTACGACATGACACGTGCAGACGACCCGGACGATACCGGCACGCCGTTCAACACGCGCACAATGCTCCAAGATTCCACGGGACGCTTTCTCCGCTTGCCGTATGCGAACCCGCTTGTCGACGACGCGTTCCGGCACATGGTCGACCGCATCGTACCCATCGGCACCATCCGGACGAGCCCCGCGCAGAGTCTTGGAGATGCGTGGTTGAAGTGCGACGGGAGCACAGTGACATTTGAGAACTACCCGCAGTTGTGTTCTGTGCTGAGAAATACGGGCGGTGCGGTAACGTGGGATACGAATGCGTTTCCGGCATCTTACAATGCAAAAAGTGTTTCAAATACAGTGTATTTTGATGGGATGTGGTTTGTTTGTGTGCAGGTTGGTAGCAATTTCAAGATTTTGAAATCTAGCGCGGTTGGTGGAACGTTTTCCGAAGAGGCGACGTTTGCAGGAAGCGAATCTACATACGAAGGCATAATGTGCTCGCTCGCAGTATCTGATGATTATTGCGTGTGCGCATACCGTGTCGGAATAAACGTCAAGATTGCGGTTCGAGAAAAAGGGAACACAAGCTGGACGCAGGTGGGCGTTACACTCCCATCAGATAGCAAAGACGGTACCGGATTCTTCGGAATCGCTGAATGTAACGGGAAATTTGGATTTGCAATAGAAAGATACGGAAGCTCCAGGGACGAATATTCCGATAAAACATATGTGGTTCTTTCGGATGCGCCTTTGGATTCTGGTAGCTGGCAGTATTCGATGATTACGAAAACTAACGATATCAGCGGGAATAAATTTTTCGGATATAAGTTCTCGAGCGCAAATGGAAAATGGTTCCTTTCGGCAATCCGACAGGAGACTGGAAGTTCTTTTAGCGGTGATGTAGAGCTGCACGTTGCAAATGGGAGTGAAACCAGCTTCACGAAAATAAAAACTCCTGTCAAATCAGTAGTCATGAAACGTTATTCAGCGTCAGAAGTTGTGTTCCTATCTGGAAAGTATTATTTTTTTGGGACTTACTATTCGCAGTACAACAGCAGTTCGGGAATATTTTATAGACCAGTGTCGACCGTTTATTCTTCCGAAAATCTCACAAACTGGGGTTCTTCTATTGTTACCGGAGAGAACAAACAGGCAACTACCTGCGTAAGTTACGCATCTGCATCGGAATCAACATTACTGGTTGCAACGCAAACAGAAGTTTGGACAACGTCCAGCCCAAACGATGGGTTCAACCAAGCTACTGTACCAACTACTGCGATTACCGCAGTGGCATTGCAGGGAATGACGGCGACGGCATCTTACAAAGGCGGTGTGGCGTATCACGATTACACATATGATTCGCGCCTCTTGCCTACCATCTCGCTTTCGGACGACACGACGACGTTCATCAAAGCAAAGAACGAGCTGGACGTATTTGAAGCGCAGCAGAGCGGGGGGGTGATTAAGTGTTTCAGAAAATTGCAAACGCTTTATCGGTGGAAGTAGAGGGAACCGACCTGACAAAGGTGACAAAACTGGAATTTTACGTAAAACAGGCCTGCCAGTTCTTCCAGTACACGCCGGTAGTCGTTGACGAAACGCATCTGCTGGTAAAAATCCCGTACGAAGACGCAATGCGCCTGCGCCCCGGGGCGGTGAGTCTGCAATGCGCGCTGACCGACGCAGACGGAAATAAGCAGGCGGCGGAGATCGTTCAGGTGGACGTGAAGAGCTTCCTGAAGGAGGCGGGATATGCTTAAAATGGTGCTTTCGCAGCCGGAGATAAAGATGAAGATCGCCCCGGCGAAGGTGGTTTATCAGGGCGGCGAGGCGTATGAAGGGGACTATGAGATCACCCCGTCGGAGGAATTGCAGACGCTTCCCACGGCGAACCGGATGCTGGCCAGAAATATTGTCGTCGCGCCCATCCCGAAGAACTATGGGCGAATCACCTACAGCGGCGGCGGAATCATAATAACGTAAGGAGTGCACTATGGCGAAAAATGTAAAAATCAGAGACGTGACGTATGAAAGCGTCCCGAATGTGGAAATCCCACTTGCAGATGGCTCTGGCACGGCAAAATTCGTGGACACGGGAAGCGGCGACGCGGCGGCCAGCGACATCCGAGCCGGGAAAAAGGCATGGGCAGACGGCAGCGAGGTCACGGGCTCCGTCCCGGAGAAGGGCGTGGACGACGTAAGCGTCAACGGTAAAAACGTCACCATCCCGGCGGGCATCTACGACGACCCGGTGACCAAGAGCGTCGGCGACGGCACGGTCACCCCCGGCGCGGCGGTTGCGGGTACGGTGCTCGGCGACACGCAGACGGACTATGAGATTACGGTCACGCCATCGGCGGCGGTCTCCGCCGGATATGTCTCCGGCGACAAAAACGGTGCGGAGATCAAAAAGTATGTGCAGGTGGAAGAGAAGCAGGCCACGCCATCCACGGCCGCGCAGGACGTGACCCCCTCCAGCGGGAAGCTGCTTAAAAAGGTGCGTGTGGCCGCCGTGGACGTGTCCGCAACCGCGACGGAGGACAATGTGCCGACCGGCATCACCTTCTTCTCCAACAGCCTGACCCGGAAAACCGGGCGGGCAAAATTTCCATCGATCACACAGGACGAGCTGACCAAAGTGCTGACGATCCAGTAAGGAGGGCGCAATGGGACAGAACGTAACAATCGCGGGCGCGTCGTACCCGGATGTCCCGGCGCTGGACGTCCCGAAAACGGGCGGCGGCACGGCGCGCTTTGTGGATACGGCGGACGATACCGTCACCCCCGCGTCGCTCAAATCCGGCGTGACGGCGCACGACGCTTCGGGCGCGAAGATCACCGGCACGTTAGATACCACCCCGCCCGAGGAGTCGGACATCAATTTCTGGGACTACGACGGGACGCTCCTGTATGCGTGGACCCTCGCCGAGCTGGCCACAAAGACCGAGCTGCCGCCCCTTCCGAGCCATGACGGCTTGATCTGTCAGGGCTGGAACTGGACACTTGCCGACATCAAGGACGTAGGCCGTGAGCTCGATATCGGCGCGCTGTACATTACCGATGACGGAAAGACAAGGCTCTACGTCGACGTGGATACCGAAACGTGGGACGATTTTGTCCTCAACTATTGGCAGAGCACAAGAAACGCCACAACGGTAGACTGGGGCGACGGAACAACCCCGGAAACAAAAAATGCCGATTCGCACATTGAGCATCGGCATGTGTACGCATCCAGCGGCTCATACGTGATTACGATGAGCGTCAAAGAGGGTACGACGATGTGGCTTGGACGCGATGGCCGGAGGCTGATTGCAAACGGCGAAACCGATAGTGGCCGCTGCGCGATGCTGCGGAGAGTTGAGGTCGGTGCGAGGGTGGTGAGCACAGAGCCGGGGGTCGTTAGAAATTGCAGCATGCTTGAGAGCATCTCACTCCCGCAAACAACAAAAGTATATGCCATCCGGACATTTGAAATGTGTACACAACTGCGTGTGCTTATCGCGGCTGATATGGATGAAATTCGGCAGACTTTTTACAATTGCGCCAATATCCGAGCCATTGCATCCCCGAAAGGGACGATGCAAAGCGGCGATAATGCCATCGGAAGTACAGCAGTGCGGCGGGTAAATTTTGATATGATTTCTGCCCGCACAGCCCAAGCCCTCGAGCGCGTCCACATCAAGGCTGTCAACGGGCAAGTTAGAGACTTCTCGGCCTGCCGCGCTCTGTTAGAAGTCACTATCCCAGCGGACGCTACAACCTTTGTCGCTGCCGCATTTCAGGGCGACAACGCGCTGCGCAGAGTGACATGCCTCGGGGACATCGCGAGCATCCCGGCGCAGGTGTTTCAACGATGCTATCCGCTGCGGTTTGTGGACTTCACGCACTGCACGGCAGTTCCAACGCTGGCCAACGTCAACGCGTTCGATCAGACGCACGCGCAGCTGGAGATCCGGGTGCCCGCATCTCTTGCGGATGCGTGGAAAGCGGCAACAAACTGGAGCTCGTTGGCAGACCATATTGTGGGGGTGTGAGCATGATCGTAAGAGAGCACTACAAAACGCGCACAGACGGCGTGGAACTGTACAAAACGTACTCGGATGCGGGCTATCTCATCCGGCAGGTGGAGACGGGCGTTGAATACGCCGAGGCCATCGACGTTGACGGCGCGCCGTACACCTACAAGGAAACCAGCAAACTCGTCACAGACGATTTTGACATCGAGACGGCAAACCCGGAGCAGCTGCGTGAGCGGCTGATCGACACCGAGACGGCGGCGAAAATCTTGCTGGGGGAGGAAACGGCATGACGTACACGGATAGGGCCAAGAAAATGCGCCCGTACATCGAACAGGCGGCAAACGCTTTGGACGATAAAACAGTCAGCCTCGCGCCGGAGCTCCTGGGGACGCTGACCGGCGGCGGCAGCCTCGTCAAAGCAGGCACGCGCATCAACTGGCACGGCAAGATCAAAAAAGCCGCCGTCGACCTCTGGGACACCGAACAGAACACGCCCGACAAAGCGCCTACGCTCTGGGAGGACGTGCAGTACCGGGACGGGTACAGGATCATCCCCGAAGTAATTACCTCCACGCTGGCCTTCGCAAAGGGCGAGAAGGGATGGTGGGGAGACAAGCTGTATGAGTCGCTCATGGACGGAAATGTGTTTACCCCGACGGTCGCCCCGACGGTCTGGCAGAAAGTATAGCGCCGCCTCCGGGCGAGAAAGGAGACAGATATGGACGACGGAATTCAGGCGCAGGTCGCAGCGATCGACGCGCGCTGCAAATCCAACCAGCACCGCATCGACGAGCTCGAGGCGGACAACAAGGCGCTTCACCAGCTGGCTACATCCGTAGAAGTGCTGGCGACGAAGCAGGAGACGATCGAGTCGAACGTGAACGAGATCAAGACCGACGTGAAAGCCCTCAAGGCGCTCCCCGGCAGCCGCTGGGAGGGGCTTATCAAGGCAGCCGTGACAGCGATCGTCGCGGGGCTGGTAGGCTACGCGCTGGCTCTGGCGGGGCTGGGTGGCTGATATGCGAGTAAAGGGCAAGTGGAGCAAAGGCGAGATGGCGCGCACCATCGTCATCTATCTGCTCAGACTCCTGACGATGGTGCTGATCTGGGCGTGCGCGCTGAAAACCATCGCTGTCCTAATCGCAGTCGGAAGTAACCCGGAGCTGGGTACGTCGGTCGACCTGTCTGACGTGCTCGGCTATGCCGGGGGCGCAGCAGTCTCAGAGCTGGGCTTGCTGGCTTTCAAGAGAGTATTCGCAAAAAAGAATGAACCGGTAGAATGAAAGGGGTACATATGGATAATATCAAAAAGCGGCTGGGCAATTTGCTCAGTGTCAAGAGTCTGGTCACGCTCACGCTGACGGGTGTGTTTGCGTACATGTCCGTCGCGGGCAAAATCTCGCAGGACTTTATGACCATTTATGCGGTCATCATCGCGTTTTATTTCGGCACCCAGTCCCAGAAGACGCAGGATGTGCTTGACAGTGCGGGTACGCCGCAGGAGGGCGAAAAGAAATGATGAAAGCATCCGAGCTTGTGCGCAGGCACATTGACGTTGCGAAGAATTACAAGACCGTCTACATGTGGGGCTGCTTCGGCTCCCCTGTAGGCGAGACGATCATTGACGAGAAATCCGCCCAGTACCCGGACTGGTACACCGGCGGCAGGGTCACATATCTGCGCAGCCTCATCGGGAAAGTTGTCTATGGCTTTGACTGCGTGAACCTGACAAAGGGCATTCTCTGGGGCTGGGACGGCAACAAAAACGCCTACTACGGCGGCGCAAGGTACGCGTCGAACAGCGTCCCGGACGTGTCCGCCGACGGCATGATCGCAAAGTGCAAGGACGTATCCACGACCGGCTGGGACAAGCTCATTCCCGGCGAAGGCCTCTGGATGCCTGGGCACTGGGGCATGTACATCGGTGACGGTCTGGCGGTCGAATGCACCCCGATCTGGGACAACGGCGCACAGATCACCGCCGTCCAGAACATCGGCACGAAAGCAGGCTACCACGCCCGCAAGTGGCAGAAGCACGGAAAGCTCCCGTGGGTCGAGTACGACACCGTAAAGGTCGACGAGTCCGTGGAAGAAGCCAAGCGGACGATCAAGGCAAGAGCCGGTTTGACCGACGGCACGATCAACTATCTCGCCGCCTATAAGTACGGCGATGACCTCTTGAAGAAACTTGCAAAAGCGATGAAGTAAGGGGGCGGGGCTATGGCTCCACAAGCCAGATGCAAATTACCGCCGGAGCTTGGCGGACTGATGCGCCGGGATATGGAGACGGTTATTTACCAATCGAATCTCGGCCGCGAAGACGCAAAGATTGCGCAGCTCTACTTTGTGGATAAGCTTCCACAAGTGGACGTTGCTACGGAATTGTATCTTGGCCGTGCCACAGTACAGAGGCGGCTTCCTGACATTATGGCGCGGATGAAAGAAACGTCGAGCAAACTGTATAGCTGAAATAAGCGCCGAGGAATCGGCGCTTATTTTTTGTATTTTTACAAAAAAGTACTTGACATATAGTGTTTAACACTATATAATAAGGCCATAAGATAAAGCAAGGCGAAAGCCGGGAGGGAACAAACAATGGAAATCAAGAGCATCAATACAAAGAAACTTTACTACGCGTCAAATAAACTCAGCACCATCGAAAGTAGAATTTATGCGGAGGTGGAAACGGCGCACAAGTTTATGTGCGAAGGGTTTATCACGGAGACTGAATTCGCGGCGATCAGAGCAGACCGCGAAAAGAAAATGGCACCGTATAAAGACGGAGCCGATCTGCTGACCCGCTTCGCGAATGCCGTGAACGCGCAGGTTTACATGGCCGAAACCGGCGATATCATGGCAGAGATGATGGTTGCGAATTCGGAGCCCGTTGAGAGTTTCGACCTTGAGGCTGTAAAAGCAGCCTTGCGCCGCGCGGCGGACCTCGACGACCCCATGCCTTGCTGATTGGAGGTGGAACTATGCAGAGCGATTCGCAGCGCCGCGCCACTGCAAAGTGGCAGGCCGAAAACATGACAAACGTCGCTGCGAGAGTGAGGCGTGAAGTTGCTGAAGAATTTAAGGCAGCAGCGAAAGAGGACGGGACAACACCCAATGAACTCCTGCGTGGGTGGATTGGTAAGTATATAAACAAGGAGGTATCTGATATGAAAACCGAGCAGATTCAGGCGCTGGCGACGATCTTTGCGATTTGCCGCAAGGCCACAAATACACGGAGCCAGAGCGACATTGACAATGCGCAGCGTTTCCCCGTCAAGTGGGCGACCATTATGGTCCGCAAGCTCCACGCGATGGGCAAGGCAACGGAAGATATCGACCGCGAAATCGCCGAACAGTACGGCAAAATCGACATCGAAACGTTTACGGCCAACTTTGACAAATGTCTTACACTCGAGCAGCAAGGCGTTTGGAGCATAGCATATTTTAAAGAGATGATGAGATAAGCAAAATTGAGGCACAACTGAGGCACACGAAAATACGAAAAAGCCCATACTGGACACATCAAAGGAGTGTTCGGTATGGGCTTTTCTTATTTCAATCCGAACCCGGAAGGAAAACAAGTCGGAGACTGTACCGTCCGGGCGATCTCAAAGGCGGCGGGAAAGAGCTGGGATGAAACATACGTTGGGCTTTGCCTACAAGGGTTGAAGATGGGGGACATGCCGTCGGCAAACAGTGTCTGGGGCGCGTACCTCCGGCAGCAGGGATTTACCAGGAACGTTGTGCCGAACACATGCCCGGACTGCTATACGGTCGAGGAATTCGCAAGAGACCATCCGCGCGGCGTGTATGTACTCGCTCTATCAAGCCACGTCGTGTGCGTAGAGGACGGAAAGTATTTCGATAGCTGGGATTCCGGGAACGAAATCCCACTGTTCTACTGGGAAAAGGAGGATAAATGATGTTCGGACAACAGCCTTATGTGTATCAGCAGCCGATTTACAATCAGCCGCCCATGATGCAGGAACCAATGATGCGTCCACAGTATCAGCCTGCGCCGTCGATGCAGTATCCGACTCCGCAACCTCAGTCACAGCAGCCGAGCGGGGGACAGTCTATCATCTGGGTTCCGAACGAAAAGGCGGCAAACGAATTTATCGTCGCGCCAAATAACGCCGTCACGCTTTGGGATATGAATGCGCCGGTTGTGTATGTGAAGAAAGCCGACGCAAGCGGTAAACCAGCAATGACAACGTATGACCTTGTAGAGCGCTCTACAGCCCCTGTGAGCCCCACAGCGCCACAAACAGTTCCTACGGTGGAATACGTGACCCGCAAGGACTTTGACGAACTGGCGGCAAAGGTGGCGGCTCTGAGCGTCAAGCCCGTTAGAAAGGTGAAGGAGGCAGACAATGAATCCTCTGTTTAACGCGCTCGGCGGCGGGCAAATGCCTGGAGTGATGGGACAGTTTCAAAATATGATGCGGCAGTTTCAGCAGTTCAAGAAGAGCTTTCAGGGAGACCCGAGGGCGGAGGTTGAGAAGCTGGTACAGTCTGGGAAAATCTCGCAGCAGCAGTTGAACCAGCTCCAGCAGATGGCTGGGCAGTTTCAGCAGTTGATGCAGTAGTTCGGAAATTCCGAACAGCTGAACGGTCAAAATCGTGGCCACGATTGAGATAAATTTCAAAATCTACGAAAGGAGAAAACTATGAGTTTGAATGGCGATGGTATTCCTATGAACATGCCTGTAGTTCCGGCAAACTCGGACGGCGGCAACGGATGGGGCGGCGGTAATGGCTGGTGGATCATTATCCTGTTCCTCGCAATTTTCTGCGGCTGGGGTAACGGAAACGGCTTTGGCAATCGTGGAGGGAACAGCGGCGGCGTTGTTGACGGCTATGTTCTGGCCTCTGACTTCTCGAACATCGAAAGAAAGATTGACGTCGTGAACAATGGTATCTGCGACGGCTTCTATGCGATGAACACGGGGATGCTTAACGGCTTTGCCGGTGTAACGCAGGCTGTGACTTCCGGCTTCTCTCAGGCGGAGCTTTCCCGCTGCAATCAGCAGGCCGCGCTTATGCAGCAGCTGAACAACATGGCGATGCAGGCTGCAAACTGCTGCTGCGAGACCAGAGAGGCGATTCAGGGTATCAATTATAACCTCGCGACGCAGGCATGCGACACCCGCAACACCGTGCAGAACAGCACTCGCGACATCATCGACGCGATGAACTGCGGCTTCCGCAGCATTGACCAGAGATTGACGGCGCAGGAGCTTGCAGCGAAGGACGCGAAGATTGCCGAGCAGAACCAGCAGCTCTTTGCGGCACAGCTGGCGGCTTCTCAGGCGGCGCAGAACAACTACCTTGTGTCCACGCTCCGCCCGAGCCCGAGCCCGGCCTATGTGGTCGCAAATCCGTACTGCTGCAACAGCGGCTATAACTACGGCTGCGGCAACTGCGCTTAACTCCATAACGTAGAGCTTTTTCGTGGACTCACGGAAATGATCGGTTCCTTGCCGATACTCGATCAACGCGGCGGGGCAATCGTCCCGCCGCTATTTTAATTGCCTCGAATTCGAGGCAGAAAGGAATGATTTTATGGCAGAATTTACGAATGTAAACATTCAGACAATTGCCGCCGGGCAGAATGTGCCTCTGACGGAAACGACGATCAGCAGCAAGCCGTGCATTGTACATCGAGAGGGAAGTGGGCTTGTGACGCTTCGCGGGCTGACAAACCAGTGTAGGGCAGTTTTCAAAATTTCCTACGGCGGCAACATCGCCATCCCGACCGGCGGCACGGTCGAAGCGATTACCGCAGCGCTTTCCATCAACGGCGAAGCACTGGCAAGCGCTACGGCTACGGTCACTCCGGCAGCAGTCGAGAATTATTTTAATATCTACGTCTCTGCACAGGTCTGCGTACCGAAGGGCTGCTGTGTGACGGTAGGTATGCGTAATACAAGTGCGCAGGCGGTCAATTTCGCGAACAGCAATCTGACCGTCGAGAGAGTAGCATGAAGGGAGGAAGGAATATGTACGATTTGAGAAACCTTCGGGAAATGCTCTGCAAAGAGCTTGACGAAATCGCCGACAAGCGCGAAATGTCCGCCGGTGACTTGGACGCAATCCAGAAGCTGACAAGCTCCATCAAGAACACTTATAAAATCGAAATGCTTGAGGACGGAGGCTATTCCCGCGACGGCGAGTGGGAAGCCGATATGCGCGGCACGTATGGTCGGGGCAGCTCCTACCGTGGCAGGCATCGCGATTCTATGGGGCGATACAGCCGGACAGATGCTCGGGAACATATGCGCTCGACGTTGGAAGACATGATGCGCGACGCAGACGATGATAAGACGCGCGATGCTATCCGGCGCTGCATGGAGCAGATTGACAGAGCATAAGGAGGGAAAGACATGCTGGATGAGGCCGAAATCCGAAAGGAAATAGCACGGCTGGAATACGAAGAATCCAGCTATCCCAATTATGCCAAGCTGGCGAACCTATATGTGATACGCGACAAGATGCAGGGAGCGGAGAATGCCAGAGATAAGTTTGTGGGTTACTACTCTGGTGCTCCCGCTCCTGTGACCGCAGAACCGGCTACCGTTGGCGAGTATGGGGACAGCGATTTTTTGCTTGCGGTAGCCGAGAAAGACCCGGCAAAGGCTTGGACGGTCGTTGATGAACTCATGGACACGCTTTCACTTGTAAACCGGAGGGTATATGATTCTGTTTTAAGAAAAATAAAGTCCCTATGACGAGGCAAAAAGCGTGGCAAATTCCGTGGCAAAAATGCGTGTCAAAATTGTGTTTTACGTGTCAAATAATTGATACGCATCGCAAATAAATGTTACGCAGGAAATGCCTAAAAGCCTTGATATACAAAGGAAAACCCTGCAATCACTGCGATTGCAGGGTTTTTTCTTTGGCGCGGAAGGAGAGATTCGAACCCTCAAATCGAGCCTCAAACCAATTGAAAACACTAGGCTTTTTATTTTCGTGGCAAATGTTGTGGCAAAATCAAGAAAAGAACGTTTTCATTTGCTGCACAGACTCGGATATGTCTGCCTGCGCAACGTGCGTGTATATCTTCCGCATAGTTCCGTAATCCGACCATCCGCCTAGCTGCATCGTGACTTTTTCCGATATACCTAGCTTATACGCAAGGGAGCAGAAGGAATGCCGCAGACCGTGTGTCCCGACTTCTGGCAGGTTTGCGCCCTTGCATATTTTATTTGACGCGGCGCGAATGCTGTTCGGATTTGCAACGACGACAAAATCACTCGATTTTTCTGCTTCTGAAAGGAGCTGCGACAGCCTCGGTATCATGATCGGAATAGTCCGCCGCGAAGAACGGTTTTTGTTAGACACCTTGTTTACCAGTTTGTTGTTTTCGTCGAACAGGGTAGCCCCTCGAACCGTTATGGACTGCTTTTTCAGATCAACGTTCTCCCAACGCAAACCGAGGATTTCTGACACACGCAGAGAGTGCAGCGCAAGAAGAAACGCGATTTCATACTTGCTCCCTTCCGCCGCTTTCAAAAACACAGGAATTTCTTCCGCAGACAAAAAAGCGTGCTCGTCCGATTGGATGGCGGGAAGTGCTACTTCGTAAGATACGCCATATCGTTTAAGAGCCGGACGTATCAGCGCCCATGTTTCGCGGATGGTCTTGGGGCTGCATTTTTCTGCGTTGATTGCCTGCTGTATAGCATTCACAGAGAGCTTAGACAAAGGAACGTCCATGATGGGTTGAAGATAACACCGCTGCTTAATTCTGTGCCCGCGAATAGACGCTGGGGAAAGAGTGCCGCTCTTGAATTCCAGGTATTCGTCAATTGCTTTGCGGATTGTTATTTCCGGCTTTGCCTCCTCGGCAGAAAGGATACCGATTTTGTATTCTAAAGCTTCTTGCTCTGCTTCTCGCTTTGTGCTTGCTGTGAACGACTTCGCTTTCCCGTTTACCATCACGCGGCAGCGGTAAGAGCCGGACGGCAGTTTTTCAGCCTCTGGGACTTTCAGTTTTTTCATTGCGGTTCTCCTTTTTGACGATACGAAGAATGGTGAAGCCTACGGCCAGTATGGACGCGACAATCAGGGCGATAAATATCCACGCCATTACAGATAGCCTTCCGTCCCGGATGATGCCAGCGTCTGTAATCTGCGAGTCGATAACAAGGTACACGATCAGCGAAAACGCAAGCATGGCACAGAAAAAGACCAACAGGTAGCAGATAGCGTGTGTGGCTTTGATCTGCGCCCGCTGCATTTCGTTTGCGGCGGTCGCTCTGACATTCTCGAGTTCGAGCCTGTGGTTCCGTTCCTGTAGTTCGCTTGGGCTGTCGGTAGGCTGTTTTAGCCCGAACAGCTCATCCAGCGACAGCCCGAGAACGCGGCACAGCGCGGCAGAATTATATAGTTTCGGGTCTTGCTGCGTACCTGCACAGAGCTTCGAAACAGCCGATCTGGAAACGCCGGATTCATCAACAAGTCTGTCGATGGTGTAATGCTGATCTTCTTTCGCCCGCTTGATGTTCCCCTGATATGCAGAAATATATGGGGCGAGCTCCTGAATTGCCGACATGATATACCTCCATTTTCACATATATTTCGCTGATTTTTCCGCCACGGGTATGGTTTTACCAATTTGATGGTAGACATTTCCACCCGTTTTGCTATACTGGTTACAGGCGCGTGAGAAAGCCCCACCGCCGGTGGAGCGACGGTGGGGCGATCTTAAACATTCCATTATACAAAATAGTCTGTCCCATAATTGCCGCTTATGAGGGTTACCGGACGAAGAAAATGCAAGGTGTTCTTTGTGGAAGATTCCAAATTGAAATTATTGAACGAACGTTCTAAAATATGGAGGTACACCAAATGCAGAGCATCAATATTCGCTTTGAAAACGAGAAAGTAAACATCATCGTAGACGGGGCGCTTTTCAAGGACGTCCACAGTCTAAGCCTGGACTACATCAAGGGCGCGCCTATGCTGTTTGCCTGCGTCTCAGATGTAAGCGACGAGAAACAGGGAAAGCGGCAGGAAAGCAAATTTCTGAGTTAGACATAGTACGGATTCGGCTTAAACAGTAAACTAATCGTGTCGATTAACCAGCCGATTCCGAAAAGGCCTACGGTGCAAAGATAAAGAATGCCCATGCCAACTTTCCCCTCGTAGAATTTATGAGCGCCAAGCGGCCCAAGGAACAGGCAAAGGAAGAATGCTGTCCATTTATTCTTCGGCCTGCAGCAACCAACAACATTCGTGTTTACGTTGTTGTTTGCGTTATTTATTACGATGTCCGGCTGCTTGGCCTTTAGCTCCTCAACTTGCTTTCCGCACTTTGGGCAGATTACACACTCTTTGTCTATAATCTCACCGCAGAATTTGCAAAACTTTTGGGTATCGGTCGGAACCGGCCTTTCCACAGTATCCATTTCATTTTCCTCTTTTCTTCCTATAATTTAGTCCTTCTTTTGGACCAGTACAGCTTTGTACAGAATCTTTCACAAGATATACGAAACGTTGGAATAGGAGATTGCAAAATGGTTTGTATTCAGGACGATATGTGCTATAATAAGGGTGAAGAAATTGCGCTCGCCGATAGTGGCTTTCAGTATTTAATGGAACTTACGACAGAGGAAAAACGAGAACTAATTAGAATGTGGAAGGAGCGAAACAATGTTTCTAAGCAGGGAAAAGTATGATAATATTATGTCACAGTTGTGCAGGATCAGAACCGAAATTTCTACAAAAGACGAGTGCGGAGAAGCTTGCCGAATGTGCGAACACGCGATCGGCGCAGCCAGCCCCGGCGGCGACATCGTGCTTGTCTGCGAAAAAAAGCTTAAAGCAGTTTGCAGCGACTTTAGCCCTCGAATCCTGACAGACATTTGCTCAGGAAATTCCAGAAATGTTCAGACGTAAGCAGCCCAAGCAGGAATGAGATTATTGCAATCACTAGGTCGTGGATTCGACTAGCCTTTGTGGACTTCTTACGCTGATCAATATACGCCAAGTAGTCCTTCCCGCGTTCTTCTATTCCAATTGCGCAGGACGTGCCAAACGATAACACAGGGACACCATCTTTGCTGGGGATTGGGTGCAGATTCGCAAGTCCAAAATGTTTCAGCCTATTTGCGGTCTGGAAAATATCATCCGTCGCAAATATTCTGCTATCTGCCAACGCTTTAAGCATTTTTCTTTCGTCTTTGCTCAACTCGATTTCCGAAAACGGAAGGTTGCTTGCATCATCCATTCTGCTTTCTCCGGTTCTTTAGCATACGTGCCATTTCGAGCAAATCACGGCGCTCACTCTTATCCGCAGAACTCCAAATTTCATGGAGTTCTGCGGTTTCGCAATCTTCGTCCTCATCCTTCGGGATGGGGTCTTTTTTTATGCCTTTGCCCATCAGTTCTTCTACTGTTACGCCGAAGTAGTCGGCGATTTTTTGCGCATTTACGTCAGAGGGTTTTGTCTTCCGCGCTTTCCAACAGCTTATTGTTGACTTGTCAATTTCGAGTTCTCGGCCAACGTATGCAGGGGTTTTGTTTACAGAAGCGCAAAGCGCAACAAAGTTGTCATAAAACACAATAATACACCTCTGGAATTGTTAAATACGGCGAAAGTTGAATTAGTTTGCAAATAGCGGTTGACAGTTGAGAATGTTTGATGTATTATTGCCTTGTGGTTGAAAAAGTTTGCAACAGACAAGACCCAAGCAAATCAACGCTTGCGCCAATGCTAATGTGTTTCTCGCAAATTCATAGTAGCACAAACAGTAAACGATTTCAACAACAAATTTCAAAATTTGACTGCGGCGTAAAGAAAAGCCGCCCGTGGTTCGTTCACGAGCGGTTTCCCCCAGAGTTGTTTACCAGAACGCGCTGCACAGGATGGCCGTCTGCGTTACCTTGCATCCGTCCGAATTGATGGAGTTCTTTCCACCGGCTCGGCAATGCCACCCTGACACAAAACGAACTTGCGCTTCTATGACGCGCCGCTCACTTTGGCAGTTCTGGCGCTGCCCCTTGCCCTAACGCATTACGCCGTTTCTTTGGTCTGGAACTGGCAAGTTCAAAAGTTTGGTCATGACGACCACCTCCCGAATTTACCTAAAAGGGCTAATGGCAGTATAGCACGTCTGGGGCGTTGCAGTCAACAAATTTAACAGTTAGGAGGATAAGGGATGCCAGAAAAATGGACAGGCGTACTGATTGGGAAAATGCACAATGCGCGTGTTTCATACGACGATCTTGCCGCAGAGCTTGGACTGACAAAAGGCTATTTGTCCATGATCTTGAACGGGGCAAGGAAGCCGCCGAACGCAAAGGCGCGACTGAACGCCGCATTTGATGCCGTCGTAGAGCGGCGCAGCAGAGAAAAGGAGGAATAACATGCCAGCGGTAAAGCTCGGACGGGACAATACGTCGAAGAATCTGTCCCGCCTGATTTACGGGAGGGTAAAGGAGAGAAACGTAAAACTGGACGACCTGCTTAAACTCGCCGGGGTATCAAGCAAAACGACGCTGACAAAGCGAATGCGTGAGCCACTTGGGGAGCAGATGAAAGGGACAATCGCAATTTGCAAGCGGCTTGGAATCACGCGGGAGGAGTTTTTGGACTCCTTTGATTACTAAGTATCCGATTTGGGTGCTTGCAAAAATATTTAACAAATGAAAAGGAAGGAAACGCAAATGAAAGTCAGATTAACATTTTTAGAGCCTGTGCTTGGCACGTGGCCGAGCAATGAGAACGTGGCGCGGGATTTCATCGCATCGAAAGCGCCGGACGCTTCTACCATCGAAGACGAGATCGCGGCTTTGGGCGCGGACGTTGTGGCAGACAAGGGCATGACGGTATTTCCCCGCGCGAACGGCTGCCCGGTTCTGTATGACTACCAGATCAAGGGGTTCTTCAAGGACGCATGCGGTATGCTGACAAGAGTCAAGAGCACGAAAAGCTCGAGCTTGAAAGCTTACAAGAAGATCATCGACGGTTTGATTTTCGTCGAGCCGCGGCACATCCCAATTCAGGTCAGCGGCGAGATCGGCGAATGCCAGCGGCCTTTGAGAGCACCGACCCCGCAGGGCGAGCGTGTGGCGCTTGCGAACTCGGAGGAGATTCCGGCGGGCAGCACGATCGAGTTTGAAATTACGATGCTGGATGAAAAGGCGCACAAGGATATCGTCCTGGAATGGCTGGATTACGGACGGCTCAGAGGCATTGGCCAGTGGCGGAACTCCGGAAAGGGACGGTTCACTTACGAAGTGCTCGATTAAGTGCGAGGGCATAGATGGGCCCGGCGGCGAAGGGCAATGGAGTTGCACGGCCCCGCACGGCACGGCGCAGCAACGGCAAAGTAGGGCAACACGATTCACAGCGAAGGCATCGATAAGCTACGAGCGCAGAGGAGAAGCCGCGAAAGGCGCAGAGGAGCAACGGATAAGCGATGAAACGCATAGTATCGCGAGGGAGAGGCATGGCTCCGAACGGCGAAGACAGGCATTGAACGGCAACGGCGTGGTGTTGCAAAGCGTAGCAATGGCGTTGTGTTGCAGCGTAAAGTACGGCAAAGGCTTCGACTGCTGTGTGTAGCGAGGGCATGACTTGGAGCTGCGTAGCGAAGCAAAGGCTTGGTGGTGCAACGCAAGGTGAGCAACGGCTTTGAATGCAATGTGTGGCAACGGCACTGTAGAGATTTGATGTGCCTCGCAAAGGCAAAGCACAGTCTGGTTTCGCGGCGGCATGGGATGCTATGTTTGCAACGGAAAGGCTAGGCTAAGCGACGCGAGGGCGATGGACGGCTCGGCCAGGACTGGCGAGGCAAAGGCGAAGTAAAGCAAGGATTGGCAACGGCGTAGTAACGCACGCTTTGCTCTGACAGGCAAAGGCAAAGTTACGTTTGGCACGGCAAAGGCTCTGTATGGGACGCACGGCAAGGGCTATGCAGCAAACAGAAAAGCCCCACTCGGCAAGGAAGATTATTTAAGGAGGATGAAATGAAAATTACAAAGGAGCTCCTGCGGGAGAAAGGCGCATGTGCAGCCGGATACAGGGATTTTCTGAAAGAATTCCCGGAAGAAAAGTATCCGGATGGCGTAGAGTATCAGGATTTGCTGGACTGCTGCGCGGAGAAGGGTTTCAGCTACGGGTCATGGCTGCTTTCCGTATTCGGCAGGACGGATGATGTCCGGAAGGTGGACGGCGATCTGATCACTGAAAAATCAATCATTTTTGCTGGACGGCTAGAAGTTTCCGGAAGCATCGAGGCAGGCTGTGGCATCGAGGCAGGCTGTGGCATCGAGGCAGGCTGTGGCATCAAGGCAGGCGAAG
>ERZ772883.447-NODE-447-length-43194-cov-5.940286_pt1 | contig 43194 bp, 37 predicted proteins | sample MGYA00580575_ERZ772883 | MGnify/ENA primary metagenome ERZ772883 (study PRJEB29015, sample SAMEA2737666) | human gut metagenome | biome: human gut; feature: human-associated habitat; material: faeces | place: China | collected 2012 ...
ATGCCTCCAGCAGCTTGATGATGGTTTCCTGCATCCGCTGGGGCGTATAGCTTTTGGGGAAATACTTCCGCAAAGTGTCAGAGGTAAATGTCACTCGGTCCAGATCACTTTTCTTTTCCTCACCCATGATGACACGCATCATATCGAGGGTCAGATGTCCCTCCTGGCTGTATTTCTTGAGCCGCTGGGCCTGGGAGAGAGAGGGGGTAGCCTGTTCGCTGTCCATCGCGTCCAGCAAATCCCGCTGTTCCTCTTTTTTGAGGAAAGACAGCTCATAAGCCGGGTTGAGGGCAATTTTCTTTTCATCTACCATATCCAGCAGTTCGGGGATAAGCTCCGTCAGGCGGATATAGCGTTGCACCTGCCTCTGGCTTTCACCGGCTTGGCTTGCAACAAGCTGAATAGAAGTCTGCGACTTCTCGCCAACTTGGCGAGAAGTTAAGTCAGAGCGTTCCCCCTGATGTTTGATGGCCTCCAGCTTCATGCGGTATGCAAATGCTCTTTCACTGGGGAGCAGGCTTTCCCGTTGCAAGTTGCTGTCCACCATAATGATGGTGGCGGCATCATCGTCCAGGTCTCGCACAATAACCGGCATGGTCTCTTTCTCGGCAAGCTCACTGGCCCGGTGCCGCCTGTGTCCGGCTACCAGCTCATAGCCGCCCTCCGGGTCCGGGCGGGCAATCGCCGGAACCAGCACACCGTACTGCCGCACACTGTCGGCGGTCTCCATCATGGCCTCGTCATCCTTGACTTTGAAGGGGTGGTTCTTGAAAGGATGCAGTTCAGACAGCGGGATTTCCCGTATCTTCTCCAGCTTGGCATCCTGGCGGCTTTCTTCGGTGGAAAACAAGTCATCGTATGGAGCCAGTTCTACTTTTTTCGCGCTGCTTTTCAAGTTTTATCACCTCCTTGGTCAGATTCTTGTAGCCCTCGGCCACCTTGCCATTAGGGTCATGGGCAAAAATGCTTTTGCCCTCGGCGCTGATCTCCTTTGCCCGGACAGAATGGGGAATCTCGGTGCCGAACACCTTGATTTTGCTGCCGTAGGTCTCCCGCAGCAGGGCGGCGATCTCCTTGGCAAAGTTGGTGCGGTTGTCCACCATCGTCAGCAGGATACCGTCTATCTGGAGCTTGGGGTTGATCTGCCGCTTTACCTTGTTTACCGTGGAGAGCAGCTGTTCCAGCCCTTTGGCGGGCAGATACTCCGCCTGAACGGGAATTATGATCCTGTTTGCAGCGGCCAGCGCATTGACTGTGAGCATCCCAAGGGAGGGCTGGCAGTCGATGAGGATATGGGAGTATTGCCCCTTCAGCGTGTCCAGATATTGCCGCAAGATAGTCTCACGGCTCATGGCGTTTACCAGGGATACCTCCATACCGGATAACTGGATGTCCGCAGGCATCAGGTCTACGCCCTCTGGGTGGTGCAGGATACCCTCGCCGGGACGAAGCGGCTCATCCATCAGGATACGCCCCATAGCGTCCGACAGCGTAAAGGGCAGCTTGTCCGGTTGTGGATTGCCCAGGCTGATAGTCAGGCTTCCTTGCGGATCTCCGTCGATCAGCAGGACTTTCTTTCCGGCCTGTGCCAAACCGATTCCAAGATTGGCACAGGTGGTGGTTTTGCCAACGCCGCCCTTCTGGTTGGCGATGGCGATGATTTGCGTGTTCATTGACTTCACCTCATTTCTGATTGTTGCTGTTGCTTCTGGAAATAGAAAAAGCCGCCACTCCAAAATAAAAAGTGAAGTGACGGCTCTTTCTATGGCCGGAATATGAGTTCCTGAAATGAAAAAAGCACCCAGTCATTTTACACTGAGTGCTGTATCAAATTCATATTCAATTATTCAAATTAGGTCAAACTATGCCAAACTGCCACAGCCAAAAACGAGGGGAAAGAGGGCTGAAAAGTAGCCCCCAAAACACCCACAAAATCGGCTCTCGGTTAACCACTTTGGGCACCACTTGACCCTCTTTTTGCCCTCTTTTTGGCCGGTTAACCACTTGCGGACCACTAAAAATTGGGTGAAAACGGCTCTCGTTTTGCTAAATTTGGTCAAACTATATCAGCCCGTTTAGATATAGTAAAACCCCGGAAAACCTTGATTTTCCGGGGTTTTTGAACCATTTTGATACGGTTTGAACAGCAGATTATCTCTTGCTGAACTGAGGCGCGCGACGAGCTGCCTTGAGGCCGTACTTTTTACGCTCCTTCATTCTCGGGTCACGGGTCAGGAGACCAGCGGCCTTCAGAGGTGCGCGGTAGCTGTCATCAACGAGGAGCAGTGCGCGGGAGATACCATGACGGATAGCGCCGGCCTGACCGGAAACGCCGCCGCCTGCGACGGTAGCTTCGATGTCGACCTTGCCGACAGTGCCGGTGGCGACGAGGGGCTGACGGACGATGAGCTTCAGGGTCTCGAGACCGAAGTAATCGTCTATATCACGGCCGTTGATGGTGATAGCGCCGGTGCCGTTGGGGATGAGGTGAACGCGGGCAACAGAGGACTTTCTGCGGCCGGTACCGTACATGTAGGGCTTCTTGCACTTATAAGTTGCCATATTCTTTTACCTCCTCTTAGCGATCCCAGACTTCGGGCTTCTGGGCTGCATGGGTGTGCTCGCTGCCTGCGAAGATTCTCAGGCGCTTGAGCTGCCACTGTGCGATGGTGTTCTTCTGCAGCATGCCGCGGACAGCCAGACGCATCGCGAGCTCGGGCTTCTTTGCCATCAGGGTCTTGTACTGGGTCTCCTTCAGGCCGCCGGGATAACCGGAGTGGGTACGGTAGTACTTCTGCTCCAGCTTCTTGCCGGTGAGGACAGCGTCCTTAGCGTTGATGATGATGACATAGTCACCGCAGTCAACATGAGGAGTATAATCGGTCTTGAGCTTGCCGCGGAGAATATCGGCGGCCAGTGCAGCGGTCTTGCCCATGGGCTTGCCGGCTGCGTCAAGGATGTACCATTTGCGCTCAACGGTCTCCTTGGTCAGCATAGTAGTGGACATGTTCTTGCCTCCATATAAATGATAAATGTTTTGACATTTCATGCGCGCGAAAGTACAATATATCCCAAACGCGCTTTATCTTTATATCACAAGGAACCGGGCATGTCAACAGCAAATTTGATTTTGATTTTCAAAGCTCGCAAATACTCTGGAATCCGCCAAAAATCTCTGCAAATCTAAATTCGATTTTTTGCTTTGCCGAAGGAGAAAAACCATGAGAGACGCATTGAGTGACTTTACCGGAACCGTCCGCCGCGCCGTGGACGATTACCGCATGATACAGGAGGGCGACCGCGTGGCCGTCGGCGTGTCCGGCGGGAAGGACAGCATGGTCCTGCTCCTCGCGCTCAACTGCCTGCGGCAGTATTACCCGGAGCCGTTCGAGCTTGAGGCCGTGACGATAGAGCTGGGCTTCGAGGGCATGGACTTCACGCCCGTGCGCGAGCTGTGCGAGAAACTCGATATACCGTACACCTGCGTCAAAACTGATATCAAGGAGATAGTCTTCGATGTGCGCAAGGAGGATAACCCCTGCTCGCTGTGCGCGAAGATGCGCCGCGGCGCGCTCAATAACGTCCTGCGTGAGCGGAACCTGAACAAGCTCGCGCTCGGCCACCATTTTGACGACGCAGTCGAGACCTATATGATGAGCCTGCTGTTCGAGGGGCGCATAAGCTGCTTCCAGCCCGTGACCTTCCTTGACCGCTCGGGCGTGACCCAGATACGCCCGCTCATCTACGCCGGGGAGCAGAAGATAACGAACCTCGCGCGCGAGCTGAATGTGCCCATCGTTGAGAACCCCTGCCCGGAGGACAAGTGCAGCAAGCGCTATGAGATAAAGCAGCTGCTGAAAACCATGAGCGTGCAGTACCCGGACATGAAGTCCAAGATATTCGGCGCGATGCAGCGCCTGCCGTTAAAGGGCTGGGGAAAGATAGAACGCTGAAACTGACGAACCCACCGGGAATATCCCCGGTGGGTTTTATTTCAGCTGCCGCCGTCCCTGACCAATATGATCCCGCCGTCCGCGGCCACCGCTGTGACCCTGTCCCCGCGAGCAATGCGTCCGTCAAGCAGCATGTCCGCCGCGGTGTCCTCAAGGCTGTGCTGCAGTGTCCGTCTCAGCGGCCTTGCGCCGAAGCGCTCATCATAGCCCTCGTGCGCCAGCCACTGCGCCGTCTCCGGCGGCACACTCAGCTCAAGGCCGAGTGCATTGAAGCGCTCGGCGACCCTTGTGAGCAGCGTATGCGTGATCTCCAGCATGTCCTCCTCGCCGAGACGGCGGAAGATTATTGTCTCGTCCACACGGTTGAGAAACTCCGGTCGGAAGGTCGCGCGCAGCTCCTCCATGACGCGGCTGCGCATAGTCTCACCGTCGGGCTCCGCACCGCAGGTGAAGCCGAGCTGCGGGCGGTTTTCGGTTATCGCCTTCGCGCCGATGTTTGAGGTCATTACGATGACCGTGTTTGAAAAGTCTATGCGCCGCCCCGCTGAGTCTGTGAGGTGCCCGTCGTCCATGATCTGAAGAAGGATGCCCCACACGTCCTCGTGCGCCTTCTCTATCTCGTCGAACAGCACAACCGACCACGGCTTGCGCCGCACCTTCTCGGTGAGCTGGCCGCCGTCCTCGTAGCCGACGTAGCCGGGCGGGGAGCCTATCAGGCGGCTGACCGAGTGCTTTTCCATATACTCGGACATATCGAGCCGTATGATCGCGCCCTCGTCGCCGTAGACGGTCGCGGCCAGCGCGCGGCACAGCTCCGTCTTTCCGACGCCCGTGGGGCCTAAGAACAGGAACGAACCGACCGGCCTGCCCGGATCCTTGAGCCCGACGCGCCCGCGGCGTATCGCGCGCGCCACGGCGGAGACGGCTTCGTCCTGCCCGATGATGCGCTCGCGCAGCTGCTTTTCCAGCGTTAAGAGCCGCAGGCTCTCGTCTGCGTCAAGCCCCGTCACGGGTACGCCCGTCCACATGGACACGACCTGCGCCACGTCCTGCGTCTCGACGGTTATCCGCTCGCCCGCGACGTGTACTGCGGCTGCCGCCTCATCGAGCAGGTCGATGGCCTTGTCCGGCAGGAAGCGGTCGTTTATATACCACACGGAGAGCTCATAGGCCGCGCGCATCGCCCCGGCGGTGAGCCTGACGCCGTGGTGCCGTTCAAGCGGTGTGCGCACACTGCGCAGCATCTCCATCGTCTGCTCGCGGTCGGGCTCGCCGACCTTCACGGGCTGGAAGCGCCGTTCGAGCGCGGCGTCCTTTTCGATGTGCCGCCGGTATTCCTCCGGCGTCGTCGCGCCGATTATCTGCACCTCGCCGCGGCCGAGCGCGGGCTTTAGGATGTTTGCCGCGTCGATCGCGCCCTCGGCGCTGCCCGCGCCGATGATTGTGTGCAGCTCGTCTATAAAGAGGATGATGTCGCCCGCGCGGCGCACATCGCGCAGCACGGACTTCACGCGCTCCTCAAAATCCCCGCGGTACTTTGTCCCTGCGAGCATCGCCGGGATATCCAGCGACACTATGCGCTTGTTTTTAAGCTCTGCCGGTGCCTGCCCCTGCGCAACGCACATCGCCAAGCCCTCCGCGACGGCGGTTTTTCCGACGCCCGGCTCCCCGACGAGCACCGGGTTATTCTTGCTGCGGCGCGAGAGGATCTGTATCGCGCGGCGTATCTCCTCCGTCCGCCCGACGACGGGGTCGAAGGCTCCGCCTGCGGCGAGGTCGGTCAGGTCGCGGCTGTACTGGTCGAGCACGCGCGTGTCCGCGCGGCGTATCGTGCTGCGCGCCGCGCCCGTCTGCGGCTTGCTGCGGAAATCCGGGTTCCCGAACACGGCCATGACGTCGGTGTAGATATCGTTGAGGTCGCAGCCGGCCTCGCGCAGAACGGCGGCGGCTCCGCAGTCGCTCTGACGCAGCAGGCCGAGCAGCAGGTGCTCGGTGCCGATGTAGCTCTGCTGAAGGCAGCGCGCCTCCTCCGCGGCGCGCTCCACCGCGCGCTGTGCCCGCTCGGTCAGCCCCTGGCTCGGCTTTGCGGGACTGCCGACGCCGCTGCGGCGGATGATGATGCCGCGCAGCCGCTCGCCGTCGAGCCCCTGAGAGCGCAGAATGCGCGCGCCGAGGCCGTCCTTCTCCGCGATGATGCCGAGCAGCAGATGCTCAGTGCCGACATAGCCGTGACCCAGCTCACCCGCCGCTGCGCGTGCGTTTTCGATGGCAAGCTCTGCCCGCTGCGTGAATTTTTCGTTGCTTTTGATATGAACTACCCCCTCGGCGCGCCTTTTATAATAACTGATTATCACCCGTAAGCCCTGCTGAATCAGGCGAAACCGGTGATCCGCGTGAAAATTATTGCCAGTTTCAATGGAAAATATATCGTTCACAAATTTTGCGATTGATTTTTGAGCAGGATGTGATACAATACGGCATGTAGAGACCTTATATCCCCAAGAGGTGAATGGTCAAATAACATACGGAGGTAACACTATGGCTTTTGTTATCACTGATGAGTGCCTGTCCTGCGGTTCCTGCGCTGCACAGTGCCCCGCTGAAGCGATCGACATGGGCGATCTGCACTATGAGATCGACGCTGACAAGTGCGTTGAGTGCGGTTCCTGCGCTGCACAGTGCCCCGCTGAGGCTATTGTCCAGCAGTAAGGCTTGCACACAATAATAAAAGGGGCGATAAAAATCGCCCCTTTTATTATTTATACTGGTCAAAGAATCTCTTCGAGCTTCTTTGACCAAGAAGTTTGCGCTCAGACCCGCGCCTGCGTCAGAATAACACCGCAAGGTCATGCCGTGCCGCTTGCGGCGCGGCATTGACCGGCAATGTTATTCTTCCATTTCAAATCGAACCCGCTTCGCTGGGCTTCGATTTGAGTCACGAATAGCCACCTCGACACTCTCTGAGCGAGAAGTATTTTCGCCGACGTACACGCCGCCGGCGAAAATGCATCTGAATTATTTTTTCGCCTTGCGAGGCGAAAAAACTCTGCGAGGCTTTTTACGGTTTGATCTACATCGTACTACTAATAAAGGAGGAGCTGCCGACATGCCGGGATTTGAACGGCTCTGGGAGAACGGCCCGCTTTTTGCTCAGGCCGAGCATTTCCGCCTCAGCACGGACTGCGTGCTTCTGGCGGATTTCGTGAATACAGCGGGAGCCGTGCGCGGCATAGACCTCGGCTGCGCTTCCGGGGCGATCGCGCTGCTGCTGCTTGCGCGCACGGACAAGCTGCACATGACGGGGCTTGAGATAGTCCCGGAGGCCGCGTCTCTTGCGGAGGAGAACATGCGCGCAAACGCCCTTGAAGCGCGCAGCGATATCGTCTGCGGCGATATTCGGCGGCACAGGGAGCTTTTCAAAGCCGGGAGCTTTGACCTTATAGTTGCCAATCCGCCGTATTTCCCGGTCGGGAGCGGGAAGCTCTCGCCCGACGCTGCGCGCGCCGCCGCGCGCGGCGAGACGCAGTGCAGCATGGAGGAGATATGCGCGGCCTCGGCCTTTCTCTGCCGCACCGGCGGGAGTGTGAATTTTGTCCACAAGCCAGAGCGGCTGTCGGAGCTGTTCTGCTGCATGACGGCGCACGGCATAGAGCCGAAGCGGCTGCGCCTTGTCTGCCATCGGGAGGGGGCGGCGCCGAACCTCGTCCTCATCGAGAGCCGCCGCGGCGGCAAGCCGGGGCTTAAGATAGAGCCGACGCTGATACTGCGCCGTCCGGACGGCAGCGAGACCGACGAGGTGCGCAGGATCTATCACAGGTGAATATTTTGGATTGCGGAGCATACCGCAGTTGGACACTGCAAAAATCCAACTCAGAGCGTCCAACCCCGCGGAGTGACCAACAGTCAGCCCGCTCGCACAAAGCCTTTCCTCCTAACTCACTCAAGGGTGAAAGGGCTTTTTTATTTTATCATTCTGTTCAGCTTCTCTATGCACTCGGGACACACGTACCTGCCGCCGAAAGAGACGATGTGCCTTACGCTGCCGCAGAACACACAGGCCTCGTGATACTTGCGAAGAATAATATTTTCTCCTTCAACATATATCTCAAGCGGGTCTTTCTCTTGTATATCCATCGTGCGTCTTATCTCAATGGGCAGGACAACGCGCCCAAGCTCATCGACCTTGCGTACCATACCGGTGGATTTCACGATTCATCACTCCTTGTGTATATATGTTCCGCCCTGAGGGCGGATATCTGCTATTAAATATATCATAGGGAATGCGGGAAATAGCCAACATTCTATGAATTATAGGGAAGGGGAGTGCGCAGTGCTTATCGGACTTATCATCCTTGCCATATACGTTCTTTCCGCACTCTATGCCGCATACAGCGGAAGCGCGGCGCAGGCCGGGAGCGCCGTGCTTGAGGGCGCGGGCGCGGCGGTGAGCTTCTGCATTTCGATAGGAGGCGCGGTGTGCCTGTGGAGCGCGGTAGCCGAGCTTTTAGAGCGCAGCGGCGCGGCGGCATGGCTCTCGCGCCTGCTGCGCCCGGTGCTCATCCGCCTGTTCCCCGCAAGCGGGCAGGACAAAGCTGTCATCTCCGCCCTGTCGGAGAACGTCAGCGCGAATCTCCTCGGCCTCGGCAACGCCGCAACGCCCGCCGGGATCCGTGCCGCCAAGGGCATGGTGCGCCTTGGCGATACCCGCGCGCGGGATGAGCTGTGCCTGCTCGTCGTGATAAACACCGCGTCCTTCCAGCTCGTGCCGACGACGGTCGCCGCCGTCCGCGCGTCCTACGGAGCTGCCGCGGCCTTTGATATCATGCCCGCCGTGTGGGTGAGCTCCGCCGTGTCGCTCGCTGCCGGGATAGCCGCGGCGGCGGTTCTGAAAAGACTGTGGGACTGAATACGCTCGCGGGGCTTGTCCCCGCACTCATCATCGGCGCAGCCTGCATCGCGGGGATTTGCCGCGGCGTGGATGTTTTCTCCGCGCTGACGGCGGGTGCAGCAAAGGGGCTGCGCATCATGCGGGATATTTTCCCGGCGCTCGTCGTGCTCTTCCCGGCGATATACCTGCTGCGCGCCTCGGGACTGCCCGAGCACATCGGCGCGCTGCTGCGCCCGCTGTTGTCCGCGCTCGGCATCCCGGAGGAGACGGTGCTTCTCATGCTGCTGCGCCCCGTCTCGGGGAGCGCTGCGCTCTCCGCGGCGGCGGACGTCATCTCCCGCTGCGGGGCGGACTCTCTTGCCGGGCGCACTGCCGCCGTCATGTGCTCCTCAAGCGACACGACCTTTTATGTCATTGCCGTGTACTTCACCGCCGCCGGGGTAAAGGACAGCCGCTGGGCTGTCCCCGCCGCGCTGTGTGCGGACGCGGCGGGCTTCCTTTCCGCAGCGTGGATATGCCGCATCCTTTGGGGATAGATAAAACTCAGCCGCACGGGTCACTCCGTGCGGCTGGTTCGCTGTGTTGATTCGGTTTCTTACAGTGCCGACTGCGTGTCGGTCGGGTCGCCGTTTATGGCCATGTCGTATTCGTGGCTCCAGTCAAGGCCGCGGTACGGTTCGCCGCGCGGGTCATCCCTGATGAAGTCCATGAGCAGGTCGAGCATCTCCACCGACCAGGTGTTCTTGTCTATCTGGGCGGGGGTGAACTTGTTGTAGGTTATCATCTCAAAGCCGAAGATATCCTTGACCTGAGTCTTTGCGCCGTTCTCCACGACCTCGACGACGAGGTGCGGCGGGATGAACAGCACGCCGCCGGAACAGCCATAGACAACATCGCCGGGCAGGCAGATCGCCGCATGCTCACCGTCGCCGAGACGGACGGGGCCGTTGAAGCTTATCATGGCGAAGTCGCGTATCGGGGTCGGGTCGATGCCGCGGTAGTAGACCTGAACGCCGTCGACCTTCTGCATCTGCTCTATATCGCGGATGCCGCCCCATATAACGGCGCCGCCGGTATGGGTCTTGTTCTTGATGGCAGTGGTGAGGTTGCCGCCGACGAAGGTGCCCTTGTAGATTTTGTCGTACATATCCACAACGCATACGTCGCGGTCGGTCAGGCACTCGATGACCCACTGGTTCGGAGTCCCGGTGCGGCCCTCGGCAGCTGCCTGAGCCATGGTCGTCTCGTAGAAGTCGGGTCTGGTGGGGCCGTATGCCGCCGTCACGGCGCGGCCGATGAGCTTGCAGTTGAGCTCGCCGTTTTCCTTGAACTCGGGGTGCAGGCTCTTCATCGCGAGGAACTGGTTCTCGTAGCCCTGCACGAAGATGGGCTTCCACAGCTCCTCGAGAGTCATCTTGCGCAGCTCGTCAAGATACTTGTCCGGCACCTTGGGGCGTCCGTCGGGGAAGCGCTCTCCCTTCCACTGCGGAGTCAGGGCAATTATGTCATCACGGTTATTGAAGCGCATTTAAGTTTTCCTCCGTATTTATTCAAAAGTTACCATGCGCCGAAAATGCGGGATATTCCGGGGATGAATGCGAGGGCGAAGAGCGTTGCCACCATTATCAGGTAGAACGGCAGAAGTGACTTTGCCGTCTTGCCGACGCCGAGACCGGAGACCGCGGAGCCGACGTAGAGCGCCGCGCCCACGGGCGGGGTCAGCAGACCGACGCCGAGGTTGAGGATCATAACAACGCCGAACTGGACAAGGTTGTAATCGAGCACGTTGAGGATAGGAACGATGATCGGCGTGATGATGAGCAGGATGGAGCTGATGGACATGATGCAGCCGAGGAAGAGGATCAGCAGGTTTATCAGAATGAGTATCAGCACCTTGCTGTCGGTGAGGCTGAGTATAGCCGCGGCGACTTTGTTCGGGATGCGCAGGTAAGCGACGACCCAGCCGAAGGCGTTTGCGATGGCCAGCAGGATCATTATCGTCGAGAGCATCTTGATCGCGGCAGTGGCGATTTCATAGTATTTCTTAAGCGGCACATCACGGTAGATGAAGAAGGCACAGAGGAAGCTCCAGAGCGCCGCGACAGCGGCGGACTCGGTCGCGGTCATGATACCGGCGGTGACACCGGCGAAGATGATGACGATGGTCATCAGGCCGCCGAAGGCTTCAAAGAAGGCCTTTCCGGTGCGCTTGAGGTTGAACTTATGTCCAGAGGAGATATTCCTGCGGCGCGCGTAGATGTAAGAATAGATCGCCAGAACGACGCCGAGGAAGATGCCAGCGGGAAGACCGGCGAGGAAGAGCGCGCCGATGGACACGCTGCCGGCTGCGACCGCGTAGATAACGAGGTTGTGACTCGGCGGGATGAGCATGCCCTGAACGGCTGTGGCACAGGTAAGGCCGGTGGAATACTCACGGCTGAAGCCCTGGGACTCCATCAGCTTTATCTCTATCGGGCCGAGCGCCGCGATGTCAGCGGGCGCGGAACCGGAGATACCGCCGAAGAACATGGATGCAAGCACGTTGACCATTGCCGAGCCGCCGTGCATCCATCCGACAAGCTCATCGGCAAGCTTTACAAGTCTGTCGCCTATACCGCCCTGGTTTATCAGCTCACCGCCGAGGATGAAGAACGGAACGGCCATAAAGGTGAAGTTGTTCACGCCGCCGACGGTGTACTGCACAACAAGGGCGAGGGGCAGCTTGAGGTAGGCGTAGGTAACGATGGCGGCGATGCCCATCGACACGGCCACGCTGACGCGCAGGAAAAGCAGGACGAGGAAAACTCCGACCAGCAGGGTCACGGCTATTGCTTCGGTACTCATCAGGCATTTTCCTCCTTTTTAAGGTTATCGTCATGGAACTTTACAAACATCTCTATGCAGTAGACAATGGCGTTGGTCACCATGAAGAAGCCGCCCGCGACTGCGCTGAAATACTGCAGACCCGAGGACACGCGGAAGCCCGACAGCAGCGTCGGCCATGTGAGCTTTGTGATCTCCATGCCGTGTACGACCATTACAAAGCCGAAGATCATAGTGCATATGTTCCCGAAGAGCTTGAAGTAGAGCAGCGCCTTCGGGGAAACGAGGCTGTCTATGACCTCCATTTTGACGTGCGAGTCGTCGCGCACGGCAAGGGCTATGCTGAACATTGCAAACCAGATCATTGCGAAAAGTGCAAACTGCTCAGTCCACTTGGGCACATGGTTGAACACATAGCGCCCGAACACCATGATGAGTATCGCGACCGTCTGAGCCGTGAGGAGCACAACACAAATGAAGTTTATTATCTTGTTGTACACCTCGGCGGTCTTCATCACGCCGCGATACCAGTTTTTCTCCTGTATCATCTTCTCGTCCTTTCTTTCTTGTTTTTGTCCGAGGGGACATAAAAAACGGCTTGCCAATTGATGGTACTATACAAACAGCTTCTTATGCCTCCGCGCTTTCAAAATCCACGGGGGATACTGATTGCTCAATATCCCCCGTGTGATGCGCAAAAAAACGGGTATTTGCGTTAAACGCGCGTTAAGGTTTTTACTTGGTCGCCTGAACGGTGGCGATCATATCCTCAAGACCTGCGCCGAACTCAGCCCAGACAGGCTGCACAGCCTCGACCCACTTGTCATAGTCGGTCAGCTCGTTAACGGTCATGCCGTGCTCTTCAAACTTCTTGATAAGGCCGGCTTCGTAGTCGGACAGCTGGGGAACGAAGAACTCGTTCACGGTCTTCTCCCACATTTCCTTGAGCACTGCCTGAGTGTCGGGGGTCAGGGAGTTCCAGGTCTTCGCGCTGAAGAGGAGGACGGGGATGTTGTAGGTGTGGTTATCGAGGGTCAGGTAATCGCAGACTTCGTAGAAAGCGTTGCCGTCAATGCCGGAGAGGGGATTCTCTGCGCCTTCAACAACGCCGGTCTGGAGTGCAGAGTAGAGCTCGGAGAAAGCGGTCGGGGTAGCGGAGAAGCCGATGGCCTCTGCGGCGGCTGCGTCGACAGCGTAGGTCTGGATGCGCAGCTTCATGCCCTTGATGTCCTCGATGCAGGTGATGGGCTTGCCGTTGGTGAAGTAGCAGCGGCCGCCGTCGGGCAGGTAGCTGAAGCCGACAAGACCCTGAACGTTATCGGTGACGTCCTGAAGCAGCGCCTCGCCGACTTCACCGAAGAGGGTGTGCAGATACTGGTCGTAGTTCCCGAACAGGTAGGGCAGGCCGAGGAGGTTCATCTTGGTCGCACCCATGTCGGCAACTCCGCCCGGCTGAATAACGACAACGTCGATGGTGCCCATCTGTGCGCCCTGGGTCATCTCGGTGTTGTTGCCGAGGACGGAGGAGCAGTAAACGTCAACGTTGACTTTGCCGTCGGTGGCTTCCTTGAGGTACTCGCCCCACTTCATGAAGGACTGGGCGGTAAGCGTGGTCTCGGCAGAGGAGGTGCCGAACTTGAGGGTTATCTCGCTGTACTCGGGGCCGGCGGGAGCCGCGTCTGCCTCAGCGGGTGCTTCTGCGGGAGCCTCGGTAGCGGTGGCAGCGGGAGCTGCGGACTGGCCGCAGGCGCACAGTGCGAACACCATTGCCAGAGCCATGATCATTGCAAGAATCTTTTTCATGTTTCTTTCCCTTTCGTTTAGTTTTCTGTTCCGGCGCGCGGGAACGGGTGTCCCGGCACGTCGATCTGGTTCTATAATACTCCGGAGGTTTTCCAAAATCTAATTATATATTCTTCAATACTTACAAAATCTTCGTCAAGCGGCAGCCTGCGCTTGGCACATTTGCCTGCTTTTTGACGAACTTGACCGCCTGCGATAAACGCCGCGGCGGAGCGGCCGCCGGTAAGTCAAAAAGAGCTTGGCCGATAACTTGACGGCCAAGCTCTTTTTAGTTGCCTGTTCTTTATTTTGCCAGCCGCGCAAGCTCACTTTTCGCGTCGGCGGTGATGTGCAGCTCCTTCGGGCAGGCGCTCACTTCTTTGAGATACGCCGCCGAGAGCTCCGATTCCCCCATCTGCGCGTATATTCGCCCAAGCAGCAGCTTGAGCTCGTTCTTCTGCAGAAGCGTCGCCGCCTTGCTTATCGCGAGGAGTACGTAGGCCTCGTCCTTCTTCGTGCTCTTTCCCTCCGCGAGCGCGATGCGTATGCGCAGCAGCTCCACCGTCTGCTCCTTCACAGCACTGCTCCCGGCGGCTTGGAGTGCCTGATATTCCTGCCTTGCCTTATCGAGCTTACCCATGCTCAGATAGACCCCGCAGCGCTGCGCGGCGATGATGGCCTGCGCCTGCCGCTGCCGCGCCCCCTTCTGCTCCGGCATCGCGCCGAGCACCGAGAGGGCTTTGTCATATTTCCCCATTGCCTCGTAAGCACAGGCAAGGTAGCTCTTCATCGTGAAGCGCACGTTCCGGCGCAGATGCTTCGCCTCAGTGGCCGGAGCGTAAAGCCGCACAAATTCCCCCGGCTGCTGCGCGCTGAAGAGCAGGGCGAGGAATTTATTGTGCAGGTTCAGTGCGGCGGCGGAAACGGCGAGGTACACCAGCGCCGACACGAGCAGCCACGCGGGTATGGCAATGTACCACGCATGCCACTCTTTTATATACGCAGCCATCGCAAGAAAAGCGATCGCCTCAAAGAGCGCCAGCATGGAGCGCGTTTTCGGAAACAGCCATATCATCTTCCCGTCCCCCCTTACTTATTTGAAATAAGGTGCGTGCGCGGATTGCTCGCGACCATTACTCTGAATTCCCTCGGTGTTCTGCCCGTCAGCTTCTTGAACGCGCGGTTGAAGTTTGCGATGCTGTTGAAGCCGCAGCTCTGGCTGATCTCAAGTATCGGCTTGTCCGTCGTCTCAAGCCGGTACTGCGCAAGGTCTATGCGCTGGCCGGTTATATAATCCCAGGGGGACACGCCGTTGAGCGTCTTGAACATCGTGGAATAATATGAGCGGCTCATGCAGGCGACCTTTGCCAGATCGTCCAGCGTGAGCGGGCTTTCGAGATGGCTCAGGATATAGTCCATGGACTTTTCCATGTTCGCAAGGTGCCACTCGCTTATTGCCGGGGCGGTTATCTCCTCAAGCTCCTTGTAAAAATTGCGAGACATATTGGCAAGGATCGTCAGCAGCTTTGCTTTCACGAGCAGATCGTAGGCCGGCTGCTGCGCGCGGCACTCGTTGAAGATATCCTCCAGCAGCCCCGCGATAATGGGCGCGGTGCTCTGGTCTGCGCCGATCCTGCGGCTGATGCTGCTCGGCTGGGTAAAGAGCTTGAGATACTTTGAATCGAAGAACTCGCCGCCCGGCACCCATATGAATCTGGAATCGAAGCGTATCGCAATGAGCGCCGGATGCTCCGGCCCCTCGATGTTGCTGAAGTAATGCACATCGTTGCCGCAGTGGAAAAACACGTCACCGGGGCTGAACGGATAGTCCACGCCGCCGCAGGTGTACACTCCCTTGCCGCCGGTGATCGCGGATATCTCCAGCTCCGTGTGATGATGGTTATAAAACGCCCTCGCTCCTTCTTCGGCGTTAGGATAATACGCCTTGTAGCAGCTGAACATAACGTGATTGTCGGCACTTGAACGGACGACTACTCTGTCGGCCATGCTCTGTCCACCTCGTAAAGATAAACCTTGCAGTCTTATGCGAAAAATATATGCGCATAATTTTCTCTTTAATAATACAGAATCCGTTTCCCGCTGTCAAGTTAAAATCCCGGCCATATACCGCAAAATCGCTGGATATGGTTATGAACGTTTATTTTGCTGTAAAATGTTAGATAGGAAATATATTGTAATTTATCCGCCGCGGCCTTCTCCATGCGCACAGAGCTGAGATAGTCCTTGTAATTCATGCCCTCTTCGGTAAAGGCTATGCCGCAGACGGTCATCTCCTCGCGCAGCGGCATGATGCCATTGGGGAGCGTCTGCATGATGAGTCCCTCCTCACGCAGCACGTCGTTCACAGCGCCGGCGTAGAGCTTTTCATAGCGTTGGCATAGCTCCGCCTCGGATATGGGAAACGCCGTGCGCTCCATGCGCCGCTCCATCATCTTTTCGTATCTACTCAGGTCCAAGCTTTCAGCCTCCTTGAAATATGATTTTGGTATCGTATATTCCAATTGTAGCTCTTGCGTTGGCAAAGTCCATACCCGCTTTTTGCTTTTATTCCGCTTTACTTGCAGAAAATGCAGAAACAAGGTGCAGCGTAGACTCACGCTGCACCTTGAATTTTATTTTTCTTCCTCCACGGTTTCCATTATTCCGCGCAGATAGCCTATCGCATAGAGACGGCCGAGAGCGTCGTAACCGGCGTTCTGCACGGTCTCGCCGGCCAGCGTCGGCACATGGTCGACACGGATGGGCACGTCAACTCCGCAGTCGCGGTAGAGCCTGAGCAGCCGCGGCATATCGAGCGCACCGTTATCGTGGAAGGTCTCGCGGAAATCCGTCTTTGTTCCGACGGCGTTTCTGAAATGCACAAACATTATCTTATCGGCAAGGCGCGGGATGATCTCGTACAGATCCTCGCCCATCATGTAATACGTCGCCTGGCAGAAAGTGAGGCCGAGGTTTGGGCTGTCCGCAATATCGCGCACGGCCTTTTCCATGTTGTCCGCCGATATCATAATGCGCGATACATCGCCGAGCTTCGCAAGGGGAGGATCGTCCGGATGCAGGGCGAGCTTTATCCCGTGCTTCTCCGCCTCGGGCAGGACGGCCTTTATGAAATAGGCATAGTTATCCCACAGCTCCGCCTCGGTGATGTGCGCAGTCCCCGGAACGTAGTCGGCGAGCCTGAAGCCCGTGACCTTTGCGCCGCCGCGCTCAGGGAGCGTGTTCGAGGTGCGCGTCCAGCCGACGTGCGCCATGAAGTTGAAGCATATGGTGCGCACATCCAGCTCGTCCATGACGGCGAGCATTTTTATGACCTTGTCGATGCACTCATCGCGCATCGCGTCCCCGGCCTTTATATGGTCATGCAGGCAGTTCGGCATCGGCTCAACAACTACGGGGCGTATGCCGTAGTCCATGAAGCGGGTGTAAACGCTTATCCAGTGCGCCCGGCAGGCGGGGTCGAACTCTGCGTCCTCCGGCAGGCGTATCGTGCCGTGCTTCACGCCGCACTGGCGGCCGAGCTCCCATGTCGCGTCCGGGGTCGAGCGGAAATAATCGGTAAGCAGCATGGTCAGATACCCGCGTGGGACAGGAATCCGCCGTCGACGGGGACGGTAATCCCGGTCACGTATGCCGCGCTGCGGTCGTCAAGCAGCCATTCTACGCAGCCGAGCAGATCCTGCGGCTTGCCGAAGCGCTGCATCGGGGTGTGGCTCATGACGTTCTTGCCGCGCTGGGTGAGCCCGGTCTCGGGGCTGCCGAGTATCTTTATGCTGCGGTCGTTGATGAAGAAGCCGGGGGCGACGGCGTTGACGCGGATACCGGCGGGAGCAAAATATGTCGCGAGCCACTCGGTGAGGTTCACTATCGCGGCCTTTGCCATTGCGTAGGCCGGGACTCTCGTGAGCGGGCGGTAGCTGTTCATGGAGGCAAAGTTCAGTATCGCACCCTGACCCTCTGCCGCCATCTGGCGGGCGAACACGCGCGTCGGCACGACGGTGCCGATGGTGTTCGTCTTGATGACATTGCCGAACAGGTCGATATCGAGGTCAAAGAAGCCGACCATGTTCTCGGGCTTATCGTCGCTCAGCTCGGCCTGATCAAAATAGAAATTTGTCGTGATGGCCTTATTGTTGTTGCCGCCTGCGCCGTTTATGAGGAAGCGGCAGGGGCCCCAATCGGCCTGAAGCTCGTCGGCGATGGCCTTCATGGCCTTTTCGTCGGTCACGTCGCCGGTCATTATGCGGCAGGTTCCGCCGTTCTCGTTTATCGCGTCGGCGACCTTCTGGAGCTTTTCTCTGGTGCGGCCGATGAGCGCGACCTTTGCGCCCTTATCGGCCAGATCCTTTGCTATGACGGAGCAGAGCGTTCCGCCCGCGCCTGTGACGACTGCTACCTTGCCTTCAAAATATGCGTCTTTCATTTCGATTTCTCCTTTTTTATATGTTTATATGTATGTATTATAACAGTGCAAGCTTTTTCGCGTTGCCGCAGCACACGGCCTTTACAAGTTCGCTGAGCTCCTCAAAGGAATCGGGCAGCTCGCCGCGCGCGGCCCTCTCGCCCGCCCAGCCGCAGAAGCAGCGGCGGAAATAGTCGTGCCGCAGCATCGACAGCAGGCTGCGCGAATCCGTCGTCATGCCGGGGAAGGTGCTCAGTACGCTGAAGCACGCGAACACATCGAGCATCTCGCGCATCCCCTGCAGATGGTCGCACCACCACCATGCGGGGCCTTGGGTGACGCCTATGAACGAGCCGCTGAGGACGGACATGACGGCGTTGTCGGCTGGGTTGAGCGTATAGAGAATGGTCTTGGGCAGACCGTGCGCGCCCTGCTCAAGGTCGTCGAGCAGCGCTGCGAGGGACTCGACGTCCACGCCGCCGCCGATGCAGGCGAAGCCGCCGGCTGCTCCGGCAGCCCGGCGCAGGCGCGTGCTCGTGAAGCGCTGCGCGCCGATGTGCAGCTGCATGACCCAGCCGCGCCGCGCGTACTCATCACCGAGGGCACGCAGCATGTCCGAGCGCAGCGCAAGCTCATCCCCGGCGGAAAGCTCGCCGCGCATCAGGAGGGCAAAGCGCTCCTCGCGCCGCCCATCGTCGCGGATATAGCGGAAGCCGTTATCGAGCGCGTGGTCGGAGAAGCGGCACCCGGCTTCGGCAAGGCGATCCATCCGGCGGCTCATCGCGCCCAACATCTCATCAAAGCTGCTTATGCTCATGCCCTCAAGGGAAGAGAGCTTATCGAGAAGTTCTGTCTTCGGGCAGAGCAGATCGTCCCCGCGCAGCGAGGGTGCAAGGCTTTCGCTGCACGCGAAAGGGGAGAGGTCGTCCGTCAGCGCGGCACAGGGCGCGGCGTACTCGACGTTGAAGCCCCGGAGCAGCCCCTGTGCGGAGAGCTCGGGTGCGGAAAGGCGCTCGTTCACCTGCTCCCATATGGCTTCGGCGTTCTCCCCGTTTATCTGGAGCTTCACGCCGAACACCTCTTCCAGCTCCATGCGCGACCAGTCGTACAGCGGGCCGCCCATGAGCTTGGGGTATACCTCGCACCAGGCCTTGAACTTCTCCATGTGCCCCGCGCCGCCGCTTATAAGCTCCTCGGGTACGCCGCATATGCGCATCGCCCTGTGCTTGTACGGGTCGCCGAGCAGCCATATCTCCGCCACATCGCCGAAATGCCTGTCGGCGGCGATATCCGCGGCGGAAAGGTGGTTGTGGTAATCTATGAGCGGCAGCTGCTTTGCCGTCTCAAAATACAGCCGCTGTGCCATGGGGGTAGTCAGCAGATATTTCTCGTCCATAGTCTCTCCCTCTTTCTGTTAAGAAATTTTACATCGGAGGGCGATCGCCAAGCCGCTTGACAATTGCCCTGTATGCAAGTATTTTATAAAACACAGGCAGCTTTAACAAGGCGCATTGTTTGCGCAAAACTGCGTTTTCTTTACATGGAGGGAAGGGCGATGGAAGCGGTATATCTCCCCGAGCAGGACATGCACCCGCGCATAAGGATGGCGCGGCTCTACGATACCGAGCAGTTCGGCATAACGGGCGCGACGCCCGTACGCGTCGTGAACTGCTTTGAGCTGAGCACGTTTCTTTGTGACGGCGGCGTTATCTATATAAACGGTCAGGCGCAGCGGATACATTCCGGGGACCTGCGCTTTTCCCTCCCCGGCGACCGGCTCAGCAGCAGCCCGCCCTTTCGCTGCTGCACGGTATTTTTCCAGCTTGGCCCCGAGGAGCTGCGGTATAAGAACGAGCTTATCAGCGCCATCCCCGGGTACTTTCCCGGCGGCGGCATACAGACGCCGCTGTTCCGGCAGATAATCGAGAAGTTTTCCTCCGAGCGCACCGGCAGCCGCGCGGCGCAGAACGCGCTCCTGCTCCAGCTTTTGCTGGGGCTCTATGCGCTCTTCCGCCCGGAGAGCGGGCGCAGCGGCCCGGTGAACCGCTGCATGGAATATATGCAGAACCACACCGGCGAAAGGGTGACGCTCGACCGGCTCGGCGAGCTTACGGGCTATTCGCCGCTGCACGTGCTGCGGCTGTTCAAGGCCGCTGTCGGGTGCAGCCCGCATGAATATCTCAGCTCCCTGCGCATGGAGCGGGCAAAGCAGCTGCTGATAGAGTCCGATATGCCGATAGACCGCGTCGCCGCCGGGTGCGGCTTCTCCTCCGAGTCGTATTTCCATTCTTATTTCAAGCGCTCCGCTGGGATAAGCCCCGGCGAGTACCGGCGCATCGCGAAGATACTGTGAACAAAGGTAAAGGCTTCCCTTGATTTTCAAAGGGGAGCCTTTACATACCTTAGGTTGACGAATTTAAATCAATGTATATTGACATGATAGACGTTTTTGATTATACTACTTTTTTGAAATCAGAACTTTTTTGTACGATTTTATGGATATATTGGCACGAATGCCAACATTCGAGAACTTTTTATATCACAATGTAAAGAAAATGACAAATGGGTGAGGTAGATGCTGTTATGTCAAGTAGAGGTCATAAAATGAGCAAAGCACTGCGGATCATGGCTCTCCTGCTGGCGCTGGTCTGCGTTTTCACCATCGTCGACCCTGCGGTCTATGCCATGGGTCAGACCGAGACCGGACAGCAGGCCGAACAGATGCCCGAACCGGACAAGGAACAGCCTGACGGCGAGGATGAGTCCGAACCGGACAAGGAACAGCCTGACAGTGAGGATGAGCCCGAACCGGACAAGCAGCCTGACGACGACGGGGACGCTGTTCCCGACAAAGAGCCCGGCGAAGAGGATGAGCCTGAGCCCGATGAAGAGGATATGGCAGAGGAAGAGGATGGCGTGAGCGAAAACGCCGCTGCAAGTGTGGAGCTGTTCCTTGCCGTGAACGGCGTATGGAAGAATGTCGACACACGCAGCGTGAACCTTGACGCGAGCACCAAGCGGTACTATATCACCGCCGCGGAGCTTGAGAGCGTCTACGGTGCCTACGGCTTTAGCACGGAGGTAATGAGCGCAGACCAGCGCATCTTCCCGCACACAGATAAAAAGAATTACGATACCATTTGGGCGGATGCAAAACCGTATCAGACCGAGAGCGGCGAGTGGCGTGTACCGCTCAGCACGAACATTGACAATTATCTGTATTACCTGCCCGGCAATGTTGACGGGAGCGCATCGTTCTTTGCCCAAAAGGCATCCCGCGATGATGCCGCCGTGCTTGCGGATAACACCTTCTACACCGTCTCCGTCTCCGACACGACCGGGACGGAGGACACTGCAACGGGAATATATTATGTCTTTACTGGGAAAGAGTTTAGTATCACCCTCAGCCAGCACGACGAGCACGAGTGGAGAATAACGAACCCCGATACAGGTGACACCATTGAGCCGTATGAAACCGCACAGCAGGACGATGGGAAGGTCAAGTATACCTTCAATGCGGTCACTTGCCCGATAAAGATCATGCTCGCTGACGAGAGCAAGACCACATATATGATACACTATAACGCCGCGACGCTCGATGCGACGAAGGAGCAGCTTGGTCAGATAGCAGTCTCACAGCAGACCGTGCTGAAGGACGGCTGCATCGACGGACAGGCTGAGCTGGAGGTTACGTTAAGCCTTGGCGAAGGTGACGAATATATGCTTCGTCGCCCGGACGAGGAACAGCTCACGGTGTTGGTATCCGGTGATAAGGGAAAGAAACTCATTTACTTTTTTGATGGATGGCGCGTTGCAGGCAGCAATGAACTCATCCCGGCGGACACGATACTGACAGCTGCGAATATTCTCCGCTATGAGGAGAACGGCGCTCTGACGCTCAACGCGGTATGGAAGGCGAAGGATGCGAATGGCCGTATTTCGACTGTGAACTTCTATGTCAACCTCTACTGCGAGATCGCCGATAATCTTTCCAACGGTTTTTCTTCCTCACCGGAATCAAATTTTACAAATTCTGTATACTACACTGGGATATTCGGAACGGACAATGTCCCAGTCGGCAGTGATCTCAACTGCATGCTGCTCGCGCCGGCGACTGCGGCGGAGAATGCCTATGCAACAGATACGGCTCTGCGCGAAATGACCAATACTCCGCTTGACAGCGGTGTGATACTCGAAAGCGTTCCCGGTGATGAAGAGGTATTCAGGCAGATAAGAAACAGCGGCACCACAATCAAGGTGGAGGGCGTTGCTATCCCGAGTACCAGACTGACGACCGATCATTTCAAGGTGCGCTGGTATGTCCTGAAATATGATAAGAGCGACGGCTGGCATGTCGACGGCATCCTTGTCGCGAAGGAGGGACACCTGCGCGTCAGGAAGAGCTTCCTCGGCGACAGTGCAGGCATCGCACAGATCACCGATCCGCAGAATGATTTTGAGATCGCTGTAAGGCACACCCCGCTGACCGGGAACGCCATAACGGAGGACTATGAACTGACGCTCGTACCGAAGGCGGAGGAGAAGCGCGAGGGGAAGTTAGGCTACACGAGCTATGACGAAGCGACGAAAACATACAAATGGATACTGACAGGCAACGCCGTTGACTTTTATACTTTGAGCGAACTCAACTATACATCCAAGACGCAGAAGGAAAGCGAATGGCAGAGCAGCAGCCGGTATATCATAAGCGGCACCGGAGCAACAGCGGATGACCGCGCATGGCAGGTATATAACGGTACCGGCGTCAGGACAAGGATGGAGTCCTATGCGACCGACGTGCCGGAGGCAGCATATAAAACGCTCACATTCCGCAATACCTATGTGCGTTCCGGGATGCTCACGCTCTATAAGGAGGACTCGTTCACCCACAAGGGGCTGAGTGGAGTTAGATTTACACTTGCCGCCGCTGATGAAAGTACAGAACTTGTGCTTTACCGCAAGCCAAATACGAGCCAGTATTCCACAGATGAGAACGCCGGACTCGACGGCTACACCGCGGAGGTAACTGACAAGACACTTGAGACCGATGCATACGGCAATGTCTACCTTGAGCTTATGGAAGGCAGCTATAAGCTGATCGAGGAGGTACCGTCCGGATATGACGGCGCGGCGGAGATAGGCTTTTCGGTCGACGGCAGCGGTAACCTGACGGCACTGTCAGCCCATGATAAAGACGGGAAAAATGTTACGGACAAATATGTCAGCGGACTAAACACGGCACGCCTGACTGTAAGAAACGATTCCAAGCTCCTCACTACTGTCACTGCCGTAACTGACTGGGCAGATTCCACCCCGGAGAACCAGCGCGTTCCGGTGCAGGTAGAGCTGTGGTGCGGCGGCGTCAGGATGACCGGCAGCGAATACCGCCAGACGCTCAGCGCCGATAACAACTGGAGTTATGTATGGTCTAACCTTCCGCTCTTCACTGACGGCACAGTGGCAAAATACACGCTCCGCGAGAGTATGATCGGCGATACGGCATACGACCCCAAAACTAACGGCGACGGCTATGCCGACTATGACGTCACATACGATGACGCAAAGTACCGTGAGGGGAACGATGGTGAGTATAACGATGAGCCGACGTGGGTGGATGAACAGGGCAGCACACATTACGCAAATCATGTTCTGCTGCGCTCGCACAACAGCCTTGATAACGGGCTTGTCGATGTGAACGTCACAAAGCAATGGCGTGACGGGAACGACCAGGACGGTCTGCGCCCCGCGTCGATAACTGTGAAGCTCCTCCGTAACGGTCAGGAGACAGGCAGCACGCTTACGCTCAACGCGGATAATAAGTGGAGCGGAATATTCAGAGGGCTGCGCGCCTATGAACGCGGGGAACAGCTCGTGTATACCGTGGCGGAGGTCGCAGTGCCCGGCTATACCTCGACTATCACCGGGACTGCGGCCACCGGCTTCAACATCATGAACACCCACACGCCAGAAACTCTGACAATCAGCGGCACAAAGACATGGGCAGATGCGGGGAACGAGAGCGCTCGTCCCGAGAAGATCACAGTCATACTGCTCGCCGGTGGGGAGCAGCTTGCAGAGCAAGTAGTCAGCCCTGATGCCAACGGCAAATGGAGCTGGAGCTTTGAAAATCTGCCGAAGTACAGCGCCGGTAAAGCAATAGCTTATACGATAGACGAGCTCGAAGTGCCCGGCTATACCAAAAAGGTCGACGGCTATAACATCACGAACACCTATAAACCCGCGGTAACACCATCACCGTCGCCCACACCGACTGCCACTCCCGCACCGACGGTGTCACCCACACCCACCCCCACGCCGACGGCAAGCCCTGTGCCTACCACAGCCCCGACGGACAGCCCCGTACCGAGCTATACTCCTACGCCGACGACAAAGCCCGGCACTAATCCCCAAACCGGAGACGAGAGCAATATTGCCCTCTGGACAGGCCTGGGTCTTGTCTCGATAGCTGCGGCAGCAGGCGTTATACTGCTGATAAAGAAGCGCGGCAAGGCAAAGTAAACCCATACATCTATAAAACGATCCCTGCTGACTCAAAAGCCAGCAGGGATCGTTTTATATTCTCAGTGCCCGTATATTCTCCTGCACCAGCGCGAGGAAGCTCCCGGCGTGCGCCCCGTCCATCTGCGTGTGATGGAACTGGAACGAAATGGTGAGCGTCGTTTTCAAAAGTCCGCGGTGATATCTGCCCCAGATGATGAAAGGGTTGTTGAATATCCCACTGTTCATCCCGACCGCGCCGTCAAGCTCCGTGTCGATAATGGCCGAGGTGCCGATCACCATGCTCTCCGTCAGGTCGTGGTTCTCGCAGCTTTCGGTGACCTGCTTTGTGAGGCGCAGATAATCAGAATTGAAGCGCGCAAGGTCGTCACTGCAAGGAACGTCGCAGGAGCTGACCTCGCCGAGCTGGTTTTTCACGATGGTGTTCACCGCAAGCGTGTCATATTGCAGCAGCTCTTTCCCGACGGGCAGCAGGTAAAACTCCTTTACCCGGCTTGCCGCGCTGCCGATGCACCAGCACAGCAGCATATTGAACTTGAGCCCTTTCCGCCGACTGAGCCGCACAAGCGGAGTGACGTCCAGCGTTTTGAAAAAAGTCACCATCGGGTTCGGCGCGTCCATCCAGAGCGCGAAGGCCTCGGCGCGCGAAGTCGCGCCGGGGTCGACTGCCTGCGGCTTCATTCCGCGCCTCCTGTGGGCTTGCCTGAAAACAGATGCAGCCCCAGCGCCGCGTTGAAGCCCGTCGCGGCGAACACGCTGAAGCGCTCCACAACGCCGAGCAGCCCGCAGTAATTGAGCAGAGTCCTTTTTCCTTTCATTTCCATCCCCTCCAGTGGATGTAGATTATAGGCTCATATAAACTCCTTCGCAATAGCTTCTCGGCAATCTTAATAAAAATTCAGCACCGCAGAGCGGTGCTGAATTTTTATTAAGGATCAAGTTATCACAGTATCGGCTTGCGGCGGGAGACGCAGGCGACGGCGATCGTGCCGATGCCCTCGAGGATGAACACGAGGCCGACCGTCACACCAACGGCAACGACGCTGACCCACGGATCCATCATGCAGATGACGCCGAACACGAGCAGCACGATGCCGAGGGCAAGGATCCAGCCCCAGCCGCGCATACCGAGTGCCTTGAGGTCAAAGGCACTGACGAATCTGGAAACGCCGGAGAACAGGAGCCACACGGTGAACAGGATGGGCAGGGACATCATCGTGAACCAATGGTTGAACAGCAGAAACAGCGACATGACGACCGTCAGCACACCGTCGAGCAGCAGCCAGCCGGAGCCGAGGATGAACCGGCTCGTCCCGGCGAAGATGACGATCTCGACGATACCGGCGATGAGCATGAGAAGCCCGAGGACGATGCCCGCGGACATCGCCGCGACGTCCTGATTGCACAGGCAGTAGATACCAGCGGCGATAAGCAGCGCGCCGGTGATAATGCTGAGAATACGCATGGTTCTTGAAGTCATTGAAAAGACCCCTCTCAATAATTATTTTAATAAAAGTATACTCAAGCGGCGCAAAATGTCAAGTCTATCGGCGCATGATGAACGGACGAAAAGGCTCCCCTTGCTGCAAGGGGAGCTGGCGCGCCAGTGCCTGAGGGGATAAAGCCTTCAGCTTTCGACCTCGACATCCAGCCCGAGCTCACGCGGGCGGAAACGCGGGCAGACGTTTTCGGACGCCGTTATGACGGACGCGGCAAGCCTTGTCCCGATCTCGACGGCCTCTCGCATGGATTTCTTATATGTCAGCCCGATGGCAACTCCTGCGCAGAATGCGTCTCCCGCGCCGGTCGTGTCGCGCACGGTGACCTTCTGCGCCGGGTACACGCCCTTGTCGCCGTGCATGTCGGCGTACACCGCGCCGCGGCTGCCCATCGTGACGACCATCGACGGTATCTGCGCGCTGATGACGCGGCGGGAGAGATCGTCGCACAGCTCCTCGGGGCTCATGTCGGAAAAGTCGCTGACAAAGAGGATGCCCGCTTCCTGCTGGTTGCAGACAAAGCAGTCGATAGACTGGAGAAAATCGCGCCGCTGGGTGGCAATGCTCATGTTAGCGACCACAGCATAGACGGGCTTATGGTACTTCTCGGCGTAGCGGAACACGCGCTTTACTATCTCCTTGTCAATGTCGATCTCCATGATGATACTGTCGGCATTGCGGAAAATTTCATCGCCCTTTTCGTCGAGCATGTCGCATATCGGACTCAGATCGGGGCGCTTGGATATGGAGCCCGCGATATCACCCATGTTGTCAAACACCGCAAGCCACATGCCCATCCCGTCCTTGACACGGCGGATATAGTCGGTGTTCACCTTGTGGTTGCGCAGCTTGTTTATGACCTCCTCGCCCTCGGCGGTATCGTCGACAAGGCTGACGAAGGTTGGGCGCAGCTCGATATTGGCGATGTCCTCCGCAACGTTGCGCCCGACGCCGCCGTGAACGATCTCGACCTTGCCGGCATTGCGCCCGGTCGGGATATACTGATCCTCCGGAAAACCCTTGACGTCGACAAACACCGCGCCTACTACAACTATCGCCATGAGAATACCTCCCGCGCTTTTTTGACATTTTACCATAGCCCCCGCGTTTATTCAACGCCGAATGACGAAAAAGGGAGGGGCGTTTTATTTACACTTCGTTATCAATTGACAGCTTGAATATGGGATGGCATAGTGCTATTATCTGATGCGCAAATTTTTCGCTCAGAGGTGGGCGCATGTCAAAGGATCTCACACAGGGCAGACCGTTTCGGGTGCTGCTGCAGTTCTCCCTGCCGGTCATTGCCGGTAATCTCTTTCAGCTTTTCTATACTCTGGCCGACACCGTCATTGTCGGGCGCACTCTTGGCGCGCAGGCTCTCGCCGCCGTCGGGTCTACGACGATCGTTATCTATTTCGTTCTCTGCTTCGTGCAGGGCTTCACCGGCGGCTTCGGCATATGCCTTGCCCAGCGCTTCGGTGCGCGCGACATTCCCGGCCAGCGTTCGAGCGCGGCGGTGTCGTGGCTGCTGTCGGCAGGCTTTGCCGTTATCATAACCGTGCTCTTCTGCGCGCTTGCCCACCCGATACTTCGGTGGATGCGCACGCCGGAGGATATTTACGCCGAGGCATACAGCTATATGTTCATCGTTCTCCTCGGCACCGGGGCGACGGTGTTTTATAACATGATCTCCAACATGCTCCGCAGCCTCGGCGACAGCCGCACTCCGCTGTTTTTCCTGATATTCTCGGCACTGCTCAATGTAGTGCTCGACATTGTCTTTATCCTGCCGCTCAATATGGGCGTCGCGGGCGCTGCGTGGGCGACCGTTCTGAGCCAACTGCTGTCGGCCGTGCTGTGTACCATCGTCGGCATGCGGAATTTTGACGTTCTGCGCACCCGCCGCGCGGACTTCGCCGACTGGCGGCGCGCCGCGGCAAAGCACCTCGCCGTCGGCTTCCCGATGGGCTTTCAGATGTCCGTCATGTGCATCGGCCAGCTCGCCATGCAGACGGGCGTCAACTCCCTCGGCTCCGTCGCCGTCGCGGGCTACACCGCCGCGACGAAGGTCGATCAGCTCTCTGTGCTTATGAACAATGCCTTCGGCATCGCGCTCTCAAGCTTTGTCGCACAGAACTACGGTGCGGGGCAGTACCGCCGCATAAGCGAGGGCGTGCGCGCCTGCCTTGTACAGATCGAGCTGTGCAACGTGCTCATGTGCGCGCTGCTGCTCGGCTGCCGTCACCTCGTCGTCCCGCTGTTTCTGGATTCTCCCACCGCCGAGGTCATCCGTTATTCCGACGGTTATCTCTTTGCCGTCTGCCCGTTCTATGTCGTCCTCGGCCTGCTGATGGTTTTCCGCACCGCCATCCAGAGCATGGGCAACAGCCGAACCCCCTTTGAGGCCTGCGTTATCGAGCTTGTCATGCGCATCCTCGGCTCGGTCGGCCTTGCAGCGCTGCTCGCGCCATACGGCCTGAGCTATACGGGCATCTGCCTGTCGCACACCCTTGCGTGGCTCGGCGCGACAGCGCTGCTTATGCCGGTCTACTTCCGGCAGATGAAGGCTCTGCCATTATCACAGTAAACAAGAACAGCCGTCCCCGGCATTAACCGAGGGACGGCTGTTTGTTCAATTTCTTCTTTACTAAGTATATAAGCACGGAGACTGTCACTGTCACGGACAGTACGGCGAGCGCATATATGAGGTCGCTCTCTATCCATATGGCCTCACTGTGGAAGAGATCCAGCGGTATCAGCTGCACCGCGTACAGCTCCATTGATACCTTTCCCAGCAGCTCAAGCGCCCGGTTCCCGAAGCGCAGCTTCATTGTTATCAGCACAAAGCCGAGGGTGAAGAACATATTCCTCAATACCGCGAGCGTGAGGTGGAACGCCGCCGTCGGGCACAGCGCATAGATGCTGTCATACCGCGTGAATATCAGCGCGAAACCGGCAATGCAGAGTACCGTCACCGGCAGCCAGCATTTCTTCACAGTGCGCTGAATGCCATTTTCGTGCAGCGCCCATACCATGCCTATAGGAAGCAGGTGCGCCGTATTATACCACCATTCGCCAAGTCCCGCGCGGCTCCCGGCAATGACGTACACTGCCCAGTACAGAACCAGCGAGGCAAGCACGGCTTTCGTCTTTCCACCAAATAGCAGCGCCGATACGGCGAAGAGAAAATACGCCCCCGCAATAACGACAAAGTACCAGAGTATGCACAGCGAGTTGCCGCTGTTTATCAGATACCCCAGCATATCCCCGGCGGACATCTCCTGACCTATGCACATGCACATGAGCTTGTACGCCGCAGCCGCGAGGAAAAACGGTACCGCCACCTTCGGCAGACGGCGGCGCAGAATGCTCCTGCCGTAGGCCGCATCCGAGCATAGCCTTTTCATAAGGCCGTAGCCCGAGATAAAGAAGAATACCGACACCGGCATGTTCCCGAGATACTCGAACCTGTGAAACAGAAGCCCGGACGAGGTGTACTGGGCGATATGGTGCATGATGACCGTGACGGCAAAGAAGCCCTTTGCCGAAAGACAGCTGCGCGGAGAGAGATGATCCTCCCGGAGCGCGCCGGCCGGTTTGATACTGCTGCATTTATACAGCAGCAGCCCGGCCAGCAGCACCGGCAGCAGATCGATCAGTCTGTCCATCCGGCGTCAGTCGCCGAACTCGCAGATATAACCCATCGTCCCGGAATAGAAGGCAGGGTAATCACTGCACGGATCGTCGCGGTTGTCGTTATATGCCCAGCCGTTGTTGTTCCAGAGCATCACATAGTCCTCGGAGACCTGATCGTTCACATCGACATAGCTCGGCTCGCCCTTTGCCCATCTGACAAAGCCGTCCTGACCGTTCACCCAGCTCTCCTGGCCGTTCTGCCTGCGCAGGCCGATCCAGACTCTGGATATGCCGTTCTGCTCCGCCATGGATATGACCTCGTTGAGCTCATCCTCATCATTGATAACGACGAGGTGTCCGCCCAGAGCCTCGCACTTCTGCTGTGCCGCGCTCCAGCTGATGTCCTCTTTAAACACCTGATAGCTGTGCTCGACCGGAGCCGTGCTTTCAACCGGGGCGGGAGTTGCCTGAGGATCGGGAGTTGCCTGCGCATCCGGCGTCGCCTGCGCATCGGGAGAACCCTCGCCTATCTCAAGCCCGCCCGAGGGAGCCTCCGTACCGTCTTCGGCGACGGGCGGCATGGTGGTGTTGGCATAGGGGTCGCTGCTTGTCACAGCCGGTGTCACATTGTCCGGCTGCTGCCGCGCCTGCTGGAAGTCCTTGAGCATCGCGTTAATGACTATCGCCGCCATGATCAGCACCGCGCACAGCACGAGTATCAGCGCAAGCGGCCTTCTTCTGCGTTTTTTCACCTCTTCGGCTATCTTCCTTTCGCGTTCTGCGTTCTTCGTATACTGCACCGCCGGGGTCTTGACCGGCTGCCTTACGGGGACGACCGGCTCAAGCTCCGGGTTTTTCTCCTCAGTGAGCTTGGGGACAGCGGGCGTACCCTGGTTTTTGAATTTCTTCGAGAGCATTTCGACCTGCTCGGAGCTGATCGGCCCCTCGGGCTGCTTCTGCGTGCTCTCGGATTTCTTTTGCTCGGGCTTCTTGACCTTGGAGTCGCTCTTCGGCGCAGGCTCATAGACCTTCACGCCCGGCTCCGGCTCCGCGGGAGCTTCAGCGTCAGGCTCCGCTTCCGCCTCGTCGTCATCGCCCTTTTCTATGATGCCGACCATCATCCGCTCTATGTCGCTCAGGTCGTCGTCATTCTTCTTGAAGATGGCTTCGGCGCTGGGCACGTCGCTGAGGTAAAGATTCTTGATGCAGCTGTCAAGCACGGCGCGCAGCTCATCAAGCGTCTGGTACCTGTCGGCGGCCTTGAAGCGGATGCACTTTTCTATTATCTCGCCGAGCCGACGCCCCGCCGCCTTGGGCGCGGGGTAATCGTCCCCGCCCATGCGGCGCAGCTGCGCGTCGCGGCACTCGTCCTCCAGCGGAAGATGCCCGCCGCTGACGGCGTAGTACATCAGCATGCCGACCGAGTAAACGTCGGACGCAGCGGAGAGCTGACCGTTCCAGTACAGCTCCGGCGCGATGAACTTGAGCTCCTCGCCCTCCCACGGGCTTTTTCCGGCAGGGCCGATGGCGATGCCGCCGTTATCGTCAACGCTTATGTTGCTCGGGTATATACCGCCGCGGCGGCCTCTTGAGCCGACCTCCGCCACGACCTTGCGGCAGAGCGCGGAGACGAACTCACAGAGCTCCTGCCGATCCATTTTTGTCACTTTCAGACCCAGTGCTCTCTCCGGGTCAAATACCGGGTTTGCCATGCTTATCCTCCTGTATAGACTGTATAAGTCAAGTACGCTTTGCCGAACCTTGGGCATACGTACGCTCTATGTCCTGTTACATTATCGTAGCACAGCGGCAGTTTTATGTCAACTAAAAATCGCCTGTCAGGTATATTTTTCCATATCGTCCGACAGCTTGTTTATATCCCTGACAAAGCCCTGAAGCACCTTGTTCGGCTTCCCGTCCATGCCCTTGCAGATACGCAGCAGGCGCTCCGCCGCGGCGATAAGCTCGGACACAAGGCGGCTCGCCTTGGAGACAATGGGCTTCTTCTCTATCGGTTTGGGCTCGGCGATATAGTCGAACTCGCCGCGCAGCAGGTCAAAGCGCGTGCCGCTGTATGGCGCGAAAGCCTTGTAGCCCTGCTCGTCATTGAGGCAGGCGGTGAAGCTGTCGGCGGAATCCGGGTCGCCGTGGTTTACGAAGACGAGCTTCGGCTTCTTTTCAAATCCATGCAGCCAGCCGAGAAGTCCGTTCTTGTCGGCGTGGCCGCTCACTCCGGGCAGCACGCTTATCGAGGCGCACACCTCGATATCCTCGTTGAAGAGCTTGACCTTCTTTGCCCCGTCTATGAGCGCCCGGCCGGGGGTGCCGACGGCCTGATAGCCCACGAACAGCACCCGGCACTCCGGACGCCAGAGGTTATGCTTGAGGTGGTGGCGCACACGGCCCGCGTCGCACATGCCGCTTGCGGAGATGATGACCTTCGGCGTCTTATCCTCGTTTATCGCGACCGAGTCCTCTTTCGATACCGAGAGCTTGAGGCCGGGGAACATGAGCGGGTTCACGCCGGAACGTATCACCGCCTGCATCTCCTCGTCGACAAACTCCGTGTCGCACTGGAGGAACACCGTCGTCGCCTCGATGGCGAGGGGGCTGTCCACATAGACGGGGAAGTCCGCGTGTCCGTGTACGAGGCCGCGCTCCTTTATCTCGCGTATGAAGTACAGGATCTCCTGTGTGCGGCCTACGGCAAAGGAGGGGATTATGAGGTTCCCGCCGGCGTCGAGCGTCGACTGGATGAGCTTTGCAAGCTCGGAGACGTAGTCCGCGCGCTCGGCGGAGTGCAGCCTGTCGCCGTAGGTGGATTCTATCACGAGGTAGTCCGCGCTCTTCACAAACTGCGGGTCGCGGAGGATGGGCTGGTTGAGGTTGCCGATATCGCCGCTGAAGCAGATGCAGCGCTCCTCACCGTTTTCGTGCAGCCATACCTCTATTGCCGCCGAGCCGAGCAGATGCCCCACGTCGGTCAGGCGGATGGACACGCAGTCGTTGACCTGAATTATCTTGTTGTACCCGCAGGGGATCATTCTCCCCATTATGCCCGCGACGTCGTCAAGGTCGTATACCGGCTCGACCGGCGCGCCGCCCGCGCGCATGGCCTTGCGGGATTTCCACTCTGCCTCCTGCATCTGGATGTTCGCCGAGTCGCGCAGCATTATGTCGCACAGCTGGCAGGTCGCGGCGCTGGCGTATACCGAGCCGCGGAAGCCCTGCTTATAGAGCGCGGGCAGCATCCCGGAGTGGTCGATGTGCGCATGGGTCAGCAGCACGAAATCCAGCTCGCCCGGGGCGACGGGCAGGGGAGCGTTCTCATAGAGGTTCCTGCCCTGCTCCATGCCGTAATCGACAATGCCCTTCTTGTCGCCAACTTCGATATAAGTGCAGCTGCCGGTCACTTCATGCGCGGCGCCTATAAAAGTTATCTTCATAGCCTGTCCTTCTTTCTTATTTGTAGACGTGTAATATAACTATATTTTACACCAGTACCGAGACCGGTGCAAGAAATAAAAATTCATATTCCATAACCGGGAAAAATTAAAAAAGCTCTTGACAAGTTACCGTTCGGTAACCAAAAGGAGAACGGGACTATGGCGGAGGACACAAAGAATCGCATATTGGAGACGGCGCTGTCGATACGCTCCTGGATGAGCACATCGACCGCTTTATCGCCAGAGTGGAAAAAGAATATAAAAAGCCGTGAACACGGCAAATCATTTTATGGAAGAAGAGGACATTATGGACGCTATCATTTACACCACCAACACCGGGAGCACCGAGCGCTATGCACGGCTGCTTTCGCACGAGACCGGACTGCCTGCGTACTCCGCTGCCGAGGCGGGGGAGTATATCTCCGCGGGTGCGGAGGTCATCTATATGGGCTGGATCATGGCCGGTTCCGTCAAGGGCTATGCCGCGGCGGCGCGGCAGCGAAGATCGTGACGATGGAGCTTGCGAGAATACCTATGAAATAAGGCAGATTAACAAGCTATCCCCGCTGTCCAACGGGCAGCGGGGATAGTTCATTCTATTCTATATTATATAATTATATAGTACATCGCTTACGCCTGTTCGGCGGCGTTCTTTCTGACGACGCTGCGGATGACGAACAGCGTTCCGATGGTCATTGCGATGCCGATGATGAGGCAGATGACCGCGTTGCGGATGAAGCCCGCGAGGATGAAGTTCACAAAGCAGATCGCCGCGACGGTCAGCGCGTAGGGCAGCTGAGTGCTGACGTGCTCGATGTGGTTGCAGTTTGCACCGGCGGAGGCCATGATAGTCGTGTCGGAGATGGGGGAGCAGTGGTCGCCGCAGACAGCGCCGGCAAGGCATGCGGAGATACCGATCATGAGCAGGTCGGGAGCGTCAGCAAAGACGGGCAGCACGATGGGGATCAGGATGCCGAAGGTGCCCCAGCTGGTGCCGGTGGCGAAAGCCAGACCGACCGCGACGAGGAAGATGATCGCCGGGAGCATGGAGAACAGTCCGTCAGCCGCGCCCTGAACGAGACCCGCAACGTACACATCAGCGCCGAGAAGGCCGGTCATGTTCTTGAGTGTGAGCGCGAAAGTGAGGATGAGCAGTGCGGGAACCATCGCGATGAAGCCCTTGGTGATGCAGCCGGTAGCATCCTTGAAGGTGATGACGCGGCGCAGGAGCAGGTACGCAAAGGTGATGAGCAGGGCGATGATGCAGCCCCAGGGCAGACCGACGGAAGCGCTGGTGTTCGCGAAAGCATCAATAAGACCTGCGCCGTCCCAGAAGCCGCCGGCATACATCAGGCCGACGATGCAGAATATAATAAGTACGATAACGGGAATGAGCATATCCCAGATGCAGGCGTTCTCAACGTGATTCTCTTCATCGTTGCCGAGGGAACCGAGCTCGCCCTGAAGCGCCTTCAGTTCGGCCATGGCCATGGGGCCGTAATCGAAACCCATGACGGTGATGGCGATGACGAACACGATGGTCAGCAGGGAATAGAAGTTATAAGGAATAGCCTGAACGAAAAGCTGGATACCGGAAATGCCGGTGTCAAGATCCTGCGCGGTGGTCGCAACGGCAGCTGCCCAGGAGGACACGGGGGCGATCATGCATATAGGCGCGGCAGTTGCGTCAATAATATATGCGAGCTTTGCGCGGGAGACGTTGTGGCTGTCGGTAACAGGACGCATGACGGAGCCGACGGTCAGGCAGTTGAAATAGTCGTCAACGAAGATGAGCACACCGAGGAAGAAGGTTGCGATTATCGCACCGGCGCGGGTGTGAACATGCTGCGCAGCCCAGCGGCCGAACGCGGCGGAGCCGCCGGCGGCGTTGATGAGCGCGACCATGATGCCCAGCAGAACGAGGAACATGAAGATACCTGCGTTGCCGCTGTCAGAAAGGGCGGCAATAAAGCCGTCATTGATCATAGTGTCGAGCGAGCCGACAAGATTGAAGCCGCCGACGAAAAGCGCGCCGACAACAATGCCGAGGAACAGAGACGAATAAGTCTCCTTGGTGATAAGGGCCAGAACGATGGCCACAATGGGAGGCACGAGTGCCCAGAAAGTACCGTACATCAGTTCTTTCCTCCTAAAAAAATAAAATCATGAACAGAGCAGATACTGTTCATGACCTCGAAAATAATCACCAAGGTGGCCTGACAGCTCTCCGCTTACGCGACAGTCCGCCGGATATTTTCCGACGACCCAGATATACCGGATCAGGAAGTCCGATACTCTTCGGCGGCTGCTCCTTTCACCCCAACGGTTCCTGCCGTCTTTCAAGGGGGCTACTCTTAACATCCGCGCCTCTATCATGCTTTGTTCAATTGCCTGCATTATAGCACGCTTTCGGCGTATGTCAATAGAAATATACAAAAAAGTCAGATTTTTATACAATCCAAACGCCGGAAGCGGAATAACCCGCCTCCGTGCCGGAGGTAAAATGGACGCTTTCCTTGATTTTTCAATAGTCCCGGGCTCGGAGAGGGCGTTCGGACTCTTCTCCCCGCTGCATATCCTGTGGCTGCTGGCCGCGCTCATGGCGTGGCTTCTGATGTGTCGGAGCTATAAACACCGCTCCCCCGCCCGCCGCATCAGTATGCGCCGCGCAGCAGCGGGCGCGGCGCTCGCAATAGAGCTCCTGCGGGCGCTGCTGCTGATGCGTGCGGGTGAATACGGCGTCGGGCGCCTGCCGCTGCACCTGTGCGCGCTCGCGGTATATATTAGCTTCCTCCACTCCCTGCGCGGCGGGGAGCTCACCGGGCAGTTCCTCTATGCCTTCTGCATGCCGGGGGCCGTGTGCGCGCTGCTCTTCCCGGATTGGAGCGCCTACCCCGCCTTTCACTTCATGAGCGTGAGCTCCTTTACGCTGCACATCCTGCTCGTTGGATATACGCTGATGCTCGTCGCGGGCGGGGAGCTCCGCCCAGATACGCGCCGCGCCCCGGCCTGCCTCGGCATAATGCTGCTCATCGCGGTGCCGGTCTATGTCTTTGACCGCCTGATGGGCACCAACTATATGTTTCTCAACTGGCCGTTGCCCGGCTCGCCGCTGGAGTGGTTCGCTTTTCTCGGCCGCCCCGGTTATCTGCTGGGCTATATCCCGCTCCTTGCCGCGGCATGGACAGTGATATACGCACCGTTCGTAAAAAAACGCCGCGCCGGGTGAACCGGCGCGGCTTGATTTACTTGAATCACTTCTTATGATACAGCTTCTTCGCCTGATACCTCGGCTCGAAGGAGATGTTGACGCCGAGCTTCTTGAACATCTCCTCGTCGACGTGGGAGAGGATGACGGAGGAGTGCGCCTCGCAGCCCTTGAGGCGGTTGATTTGGTCGATCGCGTAGCCCGCCATCGGGTTCATGACCGAGCATATAGTCAGCGCCATCAGCATCTCATCCGTGTGCAGGCGCGGATTGTGGTTGCCGAGGTGCTCGACCTTGAGGTGCTGGATAGGCTCGATGACGCCCGGAGCGATAAGCTGCAGCGGCTTGTCTATCCCGGCAAGCTTCTTGAGAGCGTTCAGCAGGCAGGCCGAGGACGCGCCGAGCAGGGAGCTTGTCTTGCCGGTGATGATAGTCCCGTCGTTGAGCTCCAGTGCGACGGCGGGCGCGCCGGTCTCCTCCGCGCGGTCGAGCGCTGCCTTGACTACCGGGCGGTCCTCAATGGAGATACCGGCGGAGTTCATAATAAGCTCTATCTTGCGCAGCTCGGCGGCGTCGCTCAGGCCCTGACGCACGGCGCAGGCGGCGGCATAATAGCGGCGGATGATCTCCTGCTTTGACGCTTCGCAGCAGACCTCGTCGTCGGTGATGCAGTAGCCGGCCATGTTGACGCCCATGTCCGTCGGGCTCTTGTACGGGCTCTCGCCGTAGATGCGCTTGAAGATCGCTTCGAGCACGGGGAATATCTCAACGTCGCGGTTATAGTTGACGGTAGTGACGCCGTAGGCTTCGAGATGGAACGGGTCTATCATGTTCACGTCGTCAAGGTCGGCGGTCGCAGCCTCGTACGCGAGGTTCACCGGGTGCTTGAGTGGGAGGTTCCAGACCGGGAAGGTCTCGAACTTCGCGTAGCCCGCGCTGATGCCGCGCTTGTGCTCATGGTAGAGCTGGCTCAGGCAGGTGGCCATCTTGCCGCTGCCGGGGCCGGGCGCCGTGACGACGACGAGTGAGCGCGTCGTCTCGATATATTCGTTCTTTCCGAAGCCCTCATCGGAGATTATGAGCGGGACATTCGAGGGATAGTCGGGGATGATATAGTGCAGATACACCGCGACGCCGAGCGCCTCAAGGCGCTTCTTGAACTGGTCGGCAATGGCCTGACCGCGGTAGTGCGTGATGACGACGCTGCCGATATAAAGCCCTATCCCGCGGAACGCGTCGATAAGGCGGAGCGTATCGTCCTCATAGGTGATGCCGAGGTCGCCGCGGCGCTTGCTGCGCTCGATGTCGTCCGCGGATATGGCGATGACTATCTCCGCCTCGTCCTTCATCTCGAGCAGCATCTTCACCTTGCTGTCCGGCGCGAAGCCCGGCAGCACGCGGGATGCGTGGAAGTCGTCAAAGAGCTTGCCGCCGAACTCCAGATACAGCTTGCCGCCGAATTTGGAGATACGGTCGCGTATGTTCTGCGATTGCAGCTTTACGTATTTGTCGTTATCGAAGCCTATCCTGTTCATATGAAGATCCCTCTGTTCTCTCTCGGTGCAGCCCGGTAGTATTTTCGATGAAATATTTTAGCACACAAAAACAGACAGGACAAGATTATACTTTTTTTATTCACAAACTTGTGCTAATATATACCTTGAATCAGTATCTACATTTCTTTTTTCAGGAAAGGCATACATAAATGGGAATTTTCAACAAGCTGTTCGGTAGCTATTCCGACCGTGAGCTCAAGCGCATCTACCCGATAGCAGACAAGATAGAAGCACTCTCCGATGAGTACGCCGCAAAATCTGATGAGGAGCTGCGCGCGAAGACCGATGAATTCAAGCAGCGCCTTGCCGAGGGCGAGACGCTGGACGATATCCTGCCCGAGGCCTACGCCACCGTGCGCGAGGCCGCGTGGCGCGTGCTCGGCATGCGCCCGTTCCGGGTGCAGCTCATCGGCGGCATCGTCCTGCATCAGGGGCGCATCGCCGAAATGAAGACCGGCGAAGGCAAAACGCTTGTCGCTGTGCTCCCGGCCTACCTCAACGCACTGACCGGCGAGGGCGTCCACATCGTCACCGTGAACGATTACCTTGCCAAGCGCGACAGCGAATGGATGGGCAAGGTGCACCGCTTCCTCGGCCTGAGTGTCGGCCTTATCGTCCACGGGCTGAATAACGATGAGCGCCGCGAAGCCTATAACTGCGATATCACCTACGGCACGAACAACGAGATGGGCTTTGACTATCTGCGCGATAACATGGCGCTCTATAAGGAGAACATGGTTCAGCGCGGACATGCCTTCGCCATCGTCGACGAGGTCGACTCCATCCTCATCGATGAAGCCAGAACTCCGCTCATCATCTCCGGTCAGGGCGACGAGAGCACCGACCTTTACCGTCAGGCGGACGACTTCGTCAGCCGTCTGAAGAAGGTCGTCTACGCGAGCGTTGACGAGAAGGAGGAGGAGAGCGAGGATCTCGACGCGGACTATGTCGTCGACGAGAAGGCCAAGACCGCGACGCTCACCGCCCGCGGCATCGCCAAGGCAGAGCGCGCCTTCAACCTTGAAAACCTCGCCGATATCGAGAACGCCACGCTCTCGCACCATATAAATCAGGCGCTCAAGGCGCACGGCATAATGAAGCGCGACATTGACTATATCGTCAAGGACGGCGAGATAATCATCGTCGATGAGTTCACCGGCCGTCTCATGCTCGGCCGCCGCTACTCTGAGGGTCTGCATCAGGCGATCGAGGCCAAGGAGCACGTCGATGTCCAGAAGGAAAACAAGACCCTTGCGACCATAACCTTCCAGAATTACTTCCGTCTCTACGGCAAGCTCTCCGGCATGACCGGTACCGCCGCGACCGAAGCTGAGGAGTTCAGCGCGATATACCAGCTCGATATCATCGAGATCCCGACAAACAAGCCCGTCATAAGGATCGACCACCCCGACGTTGTGTATAAGAACGACGTCGGCAAGAACCGCGCGATAATCGAGCAGATCGTAGAGTGCCACGAGAAGGGTCAGCCCGTTCTGGTCGGTACTATATCAATAGAAAAGAGCGAATATATCTCCTCCCTGCTCAAGCGCCGCGGCATCCCGCACACGGTGCTGAACGCCAAGTACCATGAAAAGGAAGCCGAGATCGTCGCTCAGGCCGGTAAGTTCGGCGCAGTTACGATAGCGACGAACATGGCAGGCCGCGGCACCGATATCACCCTCGGCGGCAACGCCGAGTTCATGGCCAAGGCCGACCTGCGCAAGGCAGGCTATGACGAGGCTACCATCGCCGAAGCCACCGGCTACGCCGAGACGGACGATGAGAACATCCTCGCCGCGCGCGCGCTGTTTGCCGAGCGCATGAAGGTACACAAGGCTGAGACGGACGCGGAGGCCGAAAAGGTGCGCGCCGTCGGCGGCCTGTTCATCCTCGGCACCGAGCGCCACGAGTCCCGCCGTATCGATAACCAGCTGCGCGGCCGTGCCGGCCGTCAGGGCGACCCCGGCGAGAGCCGCTTCTACCTTGCGCTGACGGACGATGTCATGCGTCTCTTCGGCTCCGACAGGCTCACCGGCCTTATGGACACGATGAAGGTCGATGAGGACACCCCGCTTGACCATAAGATGCTCTCCAACGCCATCGAGCAGGCGCAGCGCACGGTCGAGAGCCGCAACTTCCAGACCCGTAAGAGCGTCCTCGAATACGATGACGTCATGAACCAGCAGCGCAACATCATCTACGGCGAGCGCCGCAAGGTGCTTGACGGCGAGGATATCCACGCGCAGATCATGGGTATGATAAAGGAGTTCGTCTCCTCCACCGTGGCCGACGGCCTTGCCGGGGGCGTGGCGGAGAACCAGACCCAGCTCGATAACGCTCTCCAGCCCTTTGAGAAGCTCTTCATGCGCCGCGGCACGTTTAAGATAGAACAGTTCGGCGGCAGTGTGCATAATGATAAGCTCAGCGAAGCTGTGAACGAGTTTGCCGAAAAGGTCTATGCCGCAAAGGAAGAGGCCTTCGGCGAGGGGCCGAACGGCCTGCCGCTGATGCGCGAGATAGAGCGCGTTATAATGCTGCGCGTCGTCGATGAATACTGGATGGATCATATCGACGCGATGGCCGAGCTCAAGCGCGGCATCGGTCTGCGCGGCTACGGCTCGGTCAAGCCCATCGATGCCTATAAGCAGGAGGGCTTCGACATGTTCGAGGCCATGGTGCGCGGCATACGCGAGGAGACGGTGCGCCGTCTGTTCATCGTGCAGGTGCGCAAGGAGCAGGCCATCGAGCGCAAGGCCGTCTCGAAGAACGCGGCGGCAAACGTCGGCGGCGAGCCGGTGAAGAAGCAGCCCGTCAAAAAGGTGCCGAAGCCCGGGCGCAACGATCCCTGCCCCTGCGGCAAGATGAAGGCCGACGGCTCCCGCAGACTTAAATACAAAGAGTGCTGCGGCAGAAACGAATAACGAAAACAAAGACAAAGCAAATGCTTTGTCTTTGATAGGAGACTTCCATGTCCTTTACAGAGAATAACCATAACGGGCTCATCTATATGAGCTCGGATAAGATCGGCGCGCGCCACGCGTTTACCACGCGCTATGGCGGCGTGAGCACGGGGATATTTTCCTCGCTGAACCTCGGCTCCAACCGGGGCGACGATCCCGAGACCGTGCGCGAAAACTACCGCCGCGTGTGTGAGCTTATGGGCGTCGGCATCGACGATATGGCCGTGACGCAGCAGGTACACAAGGCCGATGTGCGCATCGTCACCTCGGCGGATAAGCACGTGTGCATGTCGCATGTACCCTATGAGGCCGACGGCATCGTCACTTCTGAGCGCGGCCTGCCGATAATGTGCATGGTGGCCGACTGCGTGCCCGTGCTGCTCTATGACGGGGAGCACTCCGTCGCCGGGGCGATCCACTGCGGCTGGCGCAGCTCCGTTGGGGACATCCTCAGGAACGCGCTTGACGCTATGGCGTCTCTCGGCGCGAAAGCGCAGAGCGTCCACGCCGCGATAGGCCCCTCGATAGGCCGCTGCTGCTTCGAGACGGACGACGATGTCCCTCAGGCGATAGAGCGCTACCTCTCCGGGGACACGGACGGCCTGTTCGACCGCCGCCCCGGCGGCAAGACGATGGTCGACCTGCGCGCGGCAAACGCGCGGCGGCTCATCCAGCTCGGGGTCCTGCCGGAGAATATTGATATTTCGGATGAATGCACCTACTGCCGCCATGACAAATACTGGTCGCACCGCTATACCCACGGGCAGCGGGGCAGTCAGGCGGCGCTGATAGTCCTGGACTGAGGAGATGACCATGAGAAAGAAAAAGAGACTGTGCGCGCTGCTGCTGTGCATGGCTATGCTGTTCGGCTGCACCGGCTGCGGCAGCAGTACGAGCAGCGGCAATAACCCGAACGACCTTGTATCTACCGCCGGTAAGGACGTGACCCGCGCCGCCGCGGCAGATAATGTGTTCTCCCTCAACTGCAATAACGACTACAGCTTCAACCCCCTGATCGCGACGAACCACTCAAACCAGCTCGTGTGCAGCCTTGTGTATGAGAACATGGTCGAGCTCGACAACAGCTTTGAGGTCATCCCGAACCTGCTGACGAGCTGGATCTGCAACGAGGAGGCCACCTACTGGACCTTCGAGATCGCCGAGGGGCACTATTTCAGCGACGGTACGCCCGTCACCGGGCGCGACCTGCGCTATTCGCTTGACGCCGCGATAAACTCCGACCGTTTCCGCGGCCGCTTCGCGAGCTATCAGGGCTCCGGCTATGACGATACCCGCTTCTATGTCTCTCTCGGCATTGGCGACACGCAGTTTGTAAAGCTGCTGAATATCCCCATCGTCAAATACGGCACCTACGGCGACCCCAAGCCCATCGGCAGCGGCCCGTATATGTACAGCGAGGACGAGACCTATCTTGTCGCGTCGCCATATTACCCGGATTATGAGAACCTCCCGATAGACACGGTGTTTCTCGTGAAGTACACGGACGCGGCCAGCCGCATCACCGCCTTTGACGACGGCATCATCGACGTTGTCACGAACGACCCATCGAGCTACACGAACCTCGGCTATGCCAGCACCAGCGAGATCCACAACTATGCCACCACGAACTATCACTATGTGATGTTCAACGAGGAATCCAATATCGGCCGCTTCAACGGCTTCCGTCAGGCGATGAACTACGCCTTTGACCGCGCGTATTTTGCCGAGGAGCTGATGCACGGAAACGCGGCCGCCTCGGCCGTGCCGATGTACCCCACCTGCGCGGACTATCCTCAGCAGTATGCCGACAGTCTCGCGTATAACCTCGAGACCTGCCGTCTTGTCCTCGAGAACTCCGGCATAAAGGATTACGATAACGACGGCAAGCTTGAATACATGTCCGGCTCCGCGCAGAAGATAGAGCTCAAGTTCATCGTCTGCTCCGACAGCAGCGCGAAGACCGGCGTTGTGCGCAAGTTCGCAAGCGATATGGAATCTCTCGGCCTGACCGTGAACGTTCAGGAGCTGACATGGGAGAACTATCTTCAGGCGCTTGAAGACGGGGACTTCGACATGTACTACGGTGAGGTGAAGCTGCGCAATAACTTTGACGTCACAGAGCTCCTCGACCCCGACAGCGACCTCAACTATTCGCGCGGGAAGGACAGCAGCTTCGTCGGCTATATAAACAACTATCTCGCCGCCGGGGACACCTCGCGCTCTGCTATGTTCCAGCAGCTGTGCCAGTATATCGCCGGGACGGGCTCGCTCATTTCCATCGGCTTTGAGACGCACCAGTTCATAAGCCACCGCGGCGTCATCAAGGGCGTAAACCCCAACGCAGGGAATCCGCTGTATGATTTCCCGAATTGGGAGATAATGCTGGACTAAAGTCCTCAACAAAGCATAAATGCTTTGTTGAAAAGCGCTCAGACCCGCGCCTCGCTTCGCTCGACACTCTCTGAGCGAGAAGTATTTTCGCCGACGTACACGCCGCCGGCGAAA
>ERZ772883.448-NODE-448-length-43105-cov-8.605691_pt1 | contig 43105 bp, 36 predicted proteins | sample MGYA00580575_ERZ772883 | MGnify/ENA primary metagenome ERZ772883 (study PRJEB29015, sample SAMEA2737666) | human gut metagenome | biome: human gut; feature: human-associated habitat; material: faeces | place: China | collected 2012 ...
GGTTGAATGTTGATTTTGAACACGAATCTCTCGAATCTCACGAATCTTTCGTTCTCAAGCCACTTATTCGTTTAATTCGTGCAATTCGTGTTCAGTAACCCCAATAAGTAATTCGCTTGCTGGTTGAATGTTGATTTTGAACACGAATCTCTCGAATCTCACGAATCTTTCGTTCTGAAGCCACTTATTCGTTTAATTCGTGCAATTCGTGTTCCGAAAAAACAATAAGTAATTCGTGTTCAGTAAACCCAATAAGTAATTCGTGTTCCGAAAAAAACAATAAGAAATTCATGTTCAGTAAAAACAGTACGTAATTCGCGTGCAGAGAAATATCTATTAGGGTTATGCTTCGTAAATATGATACTTAGCCATCGTAACCATGATACTTAGCGGTCGTAACCAAGATACTTAATCCTCCACGGTATCGTTAGGATCGATGAAGGCATCGTTGTTGATTTCGCTACCTTCCTTCTCTATCACAGCCCAGCCGTTGCCGTTCTTCTTGTGAATCTTCTTGAATCCAAGACGCTTCATCACGTTACCGATGTTCTGGTTGTTCAGGTTCTGGCGAAGGGCAGGGTTCACACCTATCCTCTCCAGTATCTCAGCACTGTAGCGGAACTTGATAAACTGTAGCGGCGTATCTGGCTCCGGCACCCGGTAGTAACGGAGTATCTGCTCCTCGGCATAGTTGGCTACCATGAAGAGGCGGTTGTGACTGCGCATCAGTTCGATGTCGTCCCTCGTCAACCAGTATGTCCACTCCAGGGGCTCGCCCTTAGGATGGCTCATCACCTCCTGACCCAGTGCCACTGCCTCGGCAAACACGTGGTCGTAGTCTATCGGGTGCTCTATCGGACTCTCGATGCTCTTTACCAGCCAAGGACAGTAGCGGCGGTTCTCCTCGTCGGTGATGAACTGCTGGCTGTTGGTGGTGCCGCAGAGCGATCCACGGTGAGGCATCTCCGAACGGTACTTGTCGTAAGGTCGGCGTATGGAGAATGTCACCTTGGTCATGTTGCTCTTGAAGGCGCTCAGGTTCTTGCCGAATACCATCTCAAACTCGTCGAGACAGAGCAGAGCCTTGCTGCTGAAAGCCTCCATGAAGTCCTTGTCGGTATAGGCGCCCGTCGAGTCGTTGAGGAAGTACTGGCGCAATTGTGGGGGCAACAGCATGTGGAAGAACGTGGTCTTGAAGATGCCGCCCTTGCCCACGAAGATGAGTATCATCTGGTTCACCACCTTCAGCGTTACCCATGCCACCACCATCGCTACCAGCCACTTCTTGAAGAAATAGCGGAAGAGGCTCTGCGTATGCTCGTTGTCGGGCAGGTTCTCCACCTCGATGCGGTCGGCGAGCTGGTCGATGTAGTCGGGATCCTCTCCCTTCTTCCATTTCGGCAGACTGCGCAGGTAATCGTCCAAGGGGTCGAAGGGCTCACTGAAGTCGCTGTTGATGATGTTGTGCAAGGTCTTCTCTGAGAGATGCAGTCCCGACTCGTCCATTTCGCTCCAGATGGAGTTCTCGATATTGTCGTCGATGCGTACCCAGTCAGGATACTTGCCGTCTAAAACGAAGCGGCTCTCCACCTCGTAAAATCCCGTCAGCACGTTTCGGCGGAACAGATAGTGGGTGAGTAGCCACTGCTTGATGCCCCTTACCGATGGCTTGGCGCTGCGCCCCTCGCCATGGCGATAGAAATGCCAGATACCAAACTTGTTCAGATGCTTGTAGCGAGACTTGATGACAGAAGCCGTATCTTCGTAGCTGGTGCCAAACTCACGGTCGGCGTAGGTCAGAACTTCTTCCTGCGGGATGCCATAGTAGATGCAGATGTCGGCAAAGTGCCATACGTACTCGTTGTGATGTTCAGGCTCGAACCGATAGCCCCACAGGTCGAGCAGTTCCTTGATATGGGAAGCCGCCTCCTCGATGGTAGGCGCACCCTTGTCGCTTGACTTCGCCTCCTCTTTCACCTTGCTGCTTCGCTTTCCTCCCTTGGCGTTTCGCCTGGCAGAATACTTCGCCTGCAATGCCTTCTTCGTGTAGAGGGGGTTCAGATCCTTCGGTCCCAAGGCAAAAGGCTCGGCATCCCAACGGAAATAGGCATCCGGGTCGTAGGCAAGACCGGCGCATCGGGTGATGTCTACACACTGCTTGTCGGGAGCGATACCCAGGAGCTGGGTGTAGTAAGCCATCGCCTTCTGCAGCACGGCATCGAAGAGTTCGAGCACGCTGATGTCGTCGTCATCCACAGGATGGTAGGCACAGAATACTCTGAATCCCCTGCCGCTCACGGTGATATACTCTACCATCGTATGACTGTCGCCTCTCACCAGTTGGATAAGCTGCTCCATATCTTCCTTCTTCACATGGTCGAAGTCGAGCTGTAACATGTAGGTAGGTTTGAGGAAGTCTGCAAGTTGTCTGCCGTAGCCGTTCATGAGTGCCGAAACCGTGATGGCAGGCATCTCAGGCTTGTACTGGTCGGCAAACTGCTTGCTGATGGCGAGGCGCTTGCGGTAAGTCTCAGTCATCATTCGAAGCTCAGGGCTAGAGGTAATCACGCTCTTGAGATACAACCAGTCGGCGAGTGGATGGCTCTCCGAAGATTTGATACAAGGGAAGTACGATGGCATCGTAGCTGTCCCATTCATACAGTTGGTGTTTGATTCTTTTTCCATTTCGTTTTAAAATTGTTGTTGTTATATACTATTCAGTCGTTTCCAACGTTCTCTAAGAAAGAGTGTGGGTGAACACTTGGCGATGAAGTCGGTGAAGGGTGAACCCTGATGCCAACCTTTAGCGTTAATAATGTGTTAAAAACACTATATAACCCATTATAATAGAGACTCTTATATTTCTAGCATGCGCTGTATATACAAAGTTCTTTTTACTAGGGTTCACCCCTGAGCCGAAAAGGTGAATGCTTGGGGCAAGTGTTCACCCCGCTGTTCACCAATCGGTAACTGTCAGCAAAGATACGACAAAAGGGCGATAGAGAAATCGAAAATTACCACATTGTGGTAAAAATAAATAATTTAATTGTTAATTTAATTTAAAAGTTTTAGGAATGGAAAAAAGAAATTCCTTCTTTCTGCCGATGAGAAGTTGAAGCTCGCGGCTGAGATTTCGTCGAAGACTGCTGAGCAGCGTTTCGACAAGTTGTCAAACCGGTTAGTGAAGTCTGCCAAGCACATTTATTCAGAGAAGGCGACTTATCATGAGTTGACCGAAGGCATGCGTGCCTGGGTGTTGAAGAAGAGTGACATCAAGAAAGCGTTTCATCTGACTCGCAGTTTCTTTACTCATTTGAACAAGGGCGAGCATATGTTGCTCTCCGAGTTTGTTCGTTTTACCAATTGGATTTTCACCCATTATGCTAGCGAGGAGGTTCGCCTGAAGGTATGGATGGGTATTGGCACGGTGTTGTTCTGTCACACGAAGGAGAACGCCGATTACGGTTGGCATCCTTTCTCCCGTCCTCTCGACCAGATCTTAGAGGACATGATAGAGAAGGAAGTGAAGAAGCGAGTAGAGAAGGAGGAAAGAATCCGCGCTTTGAAGAAAGCCCAGGATGAGATAGGAAAATACTGATTTCACTTTTTTAGATTGAATCAGAACCATTAAGGCGCCGCCTTCCTGCTGGTGAAAGCTGGCTGGAAGGGGGTGCTGTAAAACCAAAAGCTGTAGAGTCTGGAAGTAGTTTGAATCCGTGAGATCCTGATTAGAATTGCTTCCATATTATTATGTTACTGAGCTCACTTTAAAAGTGGGCTCAATACTGAACTTTCGCATGTGGCTTAAGTACGGGCTAGAGGCTTCTGCCCTTTACCTTTGCTTTACCCTTCGGCCAGCGACCGTTGGCTCAGGGCGTGTGGGGCAAAACTTCCGAAAATTCAGTAAAGAATTTATATCTATAATGATGCAAAAAGACGAATAATTCGCTGAAAATCAAAGGAAACTATGATTTTTTTGTCGATTTGCCTGAAAATATTTGGTATTTTGAAAACTTCTGTGTATTTTTGCAGGAAATAAGTGATATTTGGAATAAAAAAAACAAATTTTTATAAAAGGAGTAGTATGACAACATTAAATATACAAGCAGCACAGAATGATATTATTCGTCAGGTGCTTAATACACAAGATATCCATCTTTTGGATAGGATAAGAAACCTCTTTGCAAATAAAGAGGCTGATGAGGCGTGTATGGTTCAAGAAGAGCCTTGCATGACTAAAGAAGAAATACTCTCAGGTTTCGACAATGCCCTCCATGAGCTGAAGTCCTATCGTGAAGGAAAGCTAGAGCTTAAACCATTGGAGGACGTGCTGAATGAGTTGTAAGATATTTACTTTCCCTTCTTTTGAAAGGGAAGCTAAACGATTGAATAAGCGCTATAAGTCGTTTAAATCTGATTTGAAGGAATTGATGAATGAGTTAAGTTCTTCCCCCTCTTTGGGTGCAGATTTAGGTGGCGGCTTGCGTAAGGTTCGTATGGCTATTAAATCGAAAGGAACTGGTAAAAGTGGCGGTGCCCGTATTATAACAGTTGTGTTAGCCGATATAAAGGATGGTCTCGGCTTGCTTTATATTTATGATAAATCGGAGCGGAGTACTATAAAGGGGAAAGAATTGACAGATTTGTTGAAGAAGAATGGCTTAGTTTGATATGCTATTCCCTGTTGCCGATGCTTGCCAAGTAGTATCAGCAACAGGGAATCTTCGTTTTATTCCTCCTCCTTGTTCAGCTCATCGCCCATACGATACTTAATGTCGTAGTTGATGATGAAGTCGAGCTCTTCTTCAGTAAAGCCGTAATGCTTCGCCAGAAGCAAGGATTATATGATATAAATTGTGCCTTGCTCTCAGCCATGAAATCCAAGTATAATCTGAATGAAATCCGAATGAGGAGTAAACATGGGGTAAAGTTGGGGTAAATTTGGTTCCTCTGAGTCCCGAGTCTTCTCCCTTTCGAATCAGACTCCATGGCAAGCTCAATTTTGCAGAGCAATCACTTTTGCAAAGTTACAACATTTCTCTCCATATTGCAAATGTCTGTTTCCTTTTATGGTTACTTGAATAACAATTTCTCGAAAGTAGGCTAAAACTTCCTCAGAAATCAATTATCTTTTATGAGAAATGCAGAAAAATGCATGTGAAAACAAAAAAAAGCCTTGTGGATGATACAAGATTGGATAAAATTTCTTATCTTTGCCATCGAAACCCTTGCTGAAAGCCCTTTGGGGGGCTAAAGTTTGGGTTGACATACATAATGAAGGCGTTACTGACGCTTTGGTTTTGACTTATCTGAATCTCGCAAGTTCAATTGTCTGTCAAAAACAAAGCAATGGGAACGCCTCACAGGGTGTATTATATACAGCCCTCATTGGCTTCGAGCTAAAAATGCTCGTTGGTAGGAAGGGTGAATTATATATTTACATCTACGTGGGGCTTTCGGCATTGCTCGTTTCGACAGACAGGGCAATGCGAGAGCCTAGATAAGTGGAACGAGCGAAGTCTGGCTCCACGTTTTTTGTTTTGTATGATGAATTCAATAATGTTAACTACCAATTTGGAGTCGTTGGCTAAATTTGTAAGTTAAAAATGAAAGTAGTTAGTATTTTGTGTGTCTTACTCTGGGCAATATGTGTAACTCCTTCTTTTGCTCAGATTTCAAAGGAACAGGTTAAGGAACGAAAGTTAATGAAAAACTCTTCTCGTTCCGAATTGATGCAGAAAGCAACAAAGGTTGCTCGTAAAGAAGCAAAAAAAATGGGTAAAGAGGGATGGTTGATTGCTCCTGGAGCACTTCCCATAGAGAAACAATTAGATAAAGCTTATATGATGTCATATGAATATGATGACAATATGTTTCCCAAGTATATTATGGGAGAAGCAATGAGCATTGGTGAGAACTATGATGCTGCAAAAATGCAAGCCTTGGAATTAGCAAAGCAAAACCTTGCAGGACAAATTCAAACGGAAGTAACAGCGTTAATAGAGAATACAGTGGCAAATAAGCAGTTGTCACAAGAGCAGGCTGCTTCTGTTACTCAAAGTGTTATGGCAAGCAAAAATCTAATATCCCAAAGCATTGGTAGAACCATTTCTGTTATGGAAGTTTATCGTACATTGTCCAATAAAAACAAGGAAGTTCTTGTTCGTATAGCTTATAACAGTCAGATGGCTAAAGAGGCAGCCAAAAAAGCTGTGCGTGAAGATTTGGAAAAGAAAGGTGAAAAGTTACATGAAGATTTAGATAAAGCTTTAGGTTGGTAATGAGGTTTCGTTTGATATTCATAGTGATGCTATCCATGCACTTTGCTAGTTTGCTATCTCAGAGGATAGAGCGGGTGCATGGAGAATATACTTACCATGTGCCAGAGAATGTTGCTTTGGAAGAAGGTCGTCGTATAGCTCTTGAACGTGCCAAGATTCAAGCCTTGGCTGATGCTTTTGGAACAACGGTCTCTCAGAATAATTCAACTTATGTAAAAAATATAAATGGGAAGTCTTCTGTTGATTCACTTGGCGGTAGTGAAGTTAAAGGGGAATGGATAGAAACTATAGGAGAGCCTACATATAAAATTTATTATGAGAGGAATATGCTAGTAGTGGAAGTATATGTAAATGGAAAAGCACGTGAAAAGAATGGTGCTGGAGTTGAATTCGATGCTAAAGTTCTGCGAAATGGAACAGACTTGAAGTTTGAAAGTCTTGATTTCCAAAATGGTGATGATTTATATCTATATTTTAAATCACCCGTAGATGGTTATCTTGTGGTATATCTTTTAGATGAATATTCGGAACAGGCATATTGCCTTTTGCCTTATAAAGACTCTAATGGACAAGCATATAAAATTCGTCACGATGTTCCTTATGTGTTTTTTTCACAAAAAACAGCAATGGTTAATCAAAGCGAGGTTGATGAATATACGATTACATGTAGTCGCGCTTTTGAACAGAATACTGTTTGTGTCATTTTTTCGCCAAATGTTTTTGCAAAAATGGGCTTAGAAAATTGTGATAGTTATATGTCCAATCAGGTGTCATTGAAAGACTTTCGAAAATGGTTGATAAAATCTTGCACAAAAGATTTAGAAATGCAAAAGAAAAATATAACTCTTAAAATTAAAAAATAATGAAAATATCGGAAATGGTAATGAATCAGAAACAATTCCTATATGTTTTAGCGAAGTTGATAGAAGGAACTGAAGCATATCTTTCGTGTAGGAATCTATTGCTTAGTGGTATAAAACTTATCGGTAATGATGATTTGATGCATGGCTTAGACGATTTAAGAAAGGCATTAGAAATGTTGCTTAAAAAAAAGTTGCATAACAAGTTGCCTATAGAAAGACAATCTTCAAAACGAGTTGTAAAATTAATAGAAGAAAATGGTTGGGGTAAAGTTGGTCAAACATTATGGCCATATTTGAAGTATATTTTTCAGAAATATCAAAATGCGTATGTAAAGCATGATGATGGTACAAGAATCACGGAACAAGACGCTGATTTGTGTGTGAAACAAGCATTACTATTAATGATGTATATAGTGAGTAAAAAAGAAAATGTATAATAATTCAAGGAGGGATTATGATGAAAATGAATAATCGAGAAGAAATTTATAGCTATTTAAAGCAATATGATAGAGAATATAGCTTGGCTAAAAACAGTGAAGAAAGAGATAGAATAGAAAATAATGTTCGTAACTTTGCTGAAGGCATAGATGATGAGATTTATTTGGAGTTGAATAATAATGCTGCAAGTGGTCTGTTTGCTCCAGGTTTCTTTGAAAGCGATATGGATAAGTCTCTCAGACTGCTGCAAAATGTAAAGTTATAGTATTGGCTATTAGATAGAGTGATTATGGAGATGATTGGGATTGTAAAAAGACAAGCTGTGATAGTACTTTTGTTTATTTGCTTCTTTCCAACTATGGCTGTTGCGCAGGTTGATCAATTTAAATTGAAACAAGTCTTGCAAGATGCAAATGCTGGAGATATATCAGCTTGTGCCTATTTGGGAAAAATGTATTATGAAGGTACTGGTGTAGCGCAAAATTATAACGAAGCATTTAAGTGGTATCAAAAGGCTGCTAATAATGGGGTCACTGGTGCTTATACTTGGTTGGGAGTTATGTATTATAACGGACAGGGCGTAGCTCAAAATTATGAAAAGGCATTTCTGTGGACTAAAAAAGCCGCCGAAAATGGGGCTGCTGATGCTTATGTTGGGTTGGGAGTTATGTATTGTAACGGACAGGGCGTAGCTCAAAATTATAATGAGGCATTTAAGTGGTTTCAAAAGGCTGCTGATAATGGGGTTGCTGGTGCTTTTGCCTATTTGGGAGAAATGTATTATGCAGGAGACGGCGTAGCTCAAAATTATAATGAGGCGTTTAAGTGGTTTCAAAAGGCTGCTGATAATGGGATAACAACTGGCATCTATTATTTCTTAGCAGACATGTTTTATACAGGAAAAGCAGGTATAACGGACTATTCGCAGGCTAAAAAATATGCAGAGTTGGCGATTAAAAATGACACTCTGGATATTGTCGGGCATCGTATATTGGCAAAGTTGTATATGTATGGTTATGCCGTGGAGAAAAATATAGACAAGGCAGAAGCATTAATAGAACAGGCTCTTGCTCATTGTAAAAAGAATGGTAGTTCGGACTATCCTTGTAATACAATGGATGTTAAAGGAGAATTGTTTTGGGTGATGGGGGATAAAGTAAAAGCAAAAGAAATCTATGATTCAATAAATAAGAATGCGCCTGATTTTTATACAAAAATCGGAGAAACAGAGCTGTCTAAGTATATGAAAGCCTATAAGGAGGTTGACGTTGATGATGATATTCCAATTGTGGTCAAGAAAAATGAAAAAGTTTTTGCGGTAGTTATAGCTAATGAAAAATATCAAATGGAAAAGGCTGTACAGTATGCAAAGAATGATGGACGTGTATTTGCTGAGTATTGCCGAAAGACATTGGGATTGCCAGAGAAAAACATTCATTATGTGACTGATGCAACATTGAATAATCTCAAATATGAACTTAAATGGCTTCAAAATGTGATGAAAGTTTATCGAGGAGAAGCAAAGGTGATTTTCTATTATGCTGGACATGGTATTCCTGATGAACAGAATAAAAATGGGTATTTGTTACCAATAGATGGTTATGGTTCAGATGTAACAACAGGTTATGCCTTGGATGACTTGTTTAAAACATTAGGAAACATGCCTTCCAAGTCTGTAACAATATTTTTGGATGCATGTTTTAGTGGAGCAAAACGAGATGGAGATATGTTAGCATCAACACGTGGTGTTGCCATCAAAGTCAAGCAAAATGCTCCTCAAGGGAACATGGTCGTTTTTTCTGCAGCGCAGGGAGATGAAACAGCATATCCTTATAATGAGTTCGAACATGGTTTGTTTACTTATTATCTATTGAAGAAATTGCAAGAGACAAAGGGAGATGTGACGTTAGGCGAACTTGGCGATTATATTAAAACGAAAGTTGAACAGCAATCTATAGTAGTGAATGGTAAGTTACAATCTCCTTCTATCATGTCGGCACCTTTAATTGGTAATGACTGGAAAACTTGGAAACTTAATAAATAAGATGGTGATGGCAAGATTCAAAAGTTTTTTATTGATCAGTTTGTTGTTTGGACTTTCGATGTTTACATCTTCTGCTCAAACGGATGACTTCTATGCTCAATACGAGAAATTCAGTAAACATGCTAAGGCAGAGTATGAGGATTACCGTGCTCAATGTAATGCAGAATATGTTAAGTTTTTAGAAAGGGCTTGGAAAGAGTATAAGGTACTTCCGTCTATTCCACGTCCTAAAGATGAGGTCGTGCCTCCAACAATAATGCCCCGACAAGATAAGAATAAAAAACAGGCAAAAGAAATCCCGATAGAAAATGTCGTTTCGCCGATATTGTCTTTGCCGCAACCAAAACCAATTTCGCCAATTTATGAGAATGACAAGGTTGAAGAAAAAAACTTTTCATTCTCTTATATGGGAACGACTTGCGAAGTACGTTTACCTAAAGATTTGAATATACGAATGAGTGGTTGTGAAAGTTGTATGATTGCTACTATCTGGAAGCAATTGGCGACAAACGCAATGGATAATACGATTCGTGACTTTTTAGCTCTGCGATTAAAAATGCAATTATGTGATTGGGCATATTTGAATTTAATAGATACATTTGCAAAAGCATTTTGTGGTCATGGAAACGAAGCCGTTATAATGGCAGCTTTTATTTATAGTCAAAGTGGTTACAAAATGCGATTAGGGCGAGATTGTGAGAAACTTTATCTACTTTATGGCAGTAAACATGGAATTTATGAAAAAGGGTATATTGTCATTGAAGGTATCAATTACTATCCTCTTGATGATAAGGTTGAAAGAATGGAGATTTCAGATTTCTCTTTCCCGCAAGAGCAATCTATGTCTTTGTATATAGAGAATGCTCAAAAATTTACAATTAGACCATCTGCCAAAAGGAAACTTGCGTCTGAACAGTATCACGACGTGACCATAGACAGTCAAGTAAACTTGAATTTGATACAGTTCTATAATACCTATCCTTCTTCTGAAGTGAATGGAAATTTTATGACCCGCTGGAAAATGTATGCAGATACGCCTATGGATGAAAGCGTGAGTCAAATGTTATATCCAGACATAAAAAATAAAATAGAAGGGCTTTCGGATGTACAAGCCGTAAATCAAATTCTGAATTGGGTTCAAACTGCATTCCAATATGAATATGATGATAAGGTATGGGGACATGATCGTGCTTTTTTTGCAGAAGAGACGTTATATTATCCTTATTGTGATTGTGAGGATAGAGCTATTCTTTTTACTCGTTTAGTGCGTGATTTGTTGGGTTTGAAGTGTATCTTGGTCTATTACCCGGGACATCTTGCTTCTGCCGTTTGCCTTAAACAACAGGTAAATGGAGATTACATCTCTTTGGATGGTGATGTTTATACGATTTGTGACCCTACCTATATAGGAGCTCCTGTAGGGATTACTATGCCAGAAATGGATAACCGATCTGCAAAGGTGATAAAGTTATTGTGACAAAAGGGTGGGGTGTGGCAAAGCAAGCTGTGTAATACTGTAACAGTTTGTTTTCCGCCCTTTTCTTGTAGAAAAATCGTAGGTTGCGAAGCTTGCTCAGCTGAGTGGAGGGATGATTAGGGGGCTGATGATAAGTTGCAGATTTCTTGCGAATTTCTTGGTGGTTTCAAGAAAAAAACGTAATTTTGGCGGCATCTAACATATAATACAAAGGTATGGAAGAAAATAGATATAAATTAACAGAAGATAATGCTGCGGCTGGTATGGTTGCTGAGCCAACTCCGGTCGTTAGGCCTTCTTTGTCTGTTCAGGAAATGAGACATTGTCTTATGGATGCAATATATTCCTCCAAGGATGTTGATAAATTATATTCCTGCTTGGTTATTCTTAAATGTAAGCCAGCAACAGAATATCGTAGCAAGTATCGTGTTAAGACGGATGCAGAACTTTCTGCAGAGTTGTCACAATTCCCATCTTGGGATGAAACAGAACATCCTGATTTGTCGAATATTGATTATCGCCAGTATAAACATAAGAAATCTCCAAGAACAATTAAAGCAATATCAAAATGGCTGTAACTAGAGTAAATCAAGGAGAAATTGTAGAGGTTCCATTTGAATTGCCTGATGGAAGCATCTTGCCACACCCTGCATTGGTTCTTTCAAATGAGTATTTGCAGGATTATGAAGATGGTTTGTTTTATGCCGTATTGTGCGCCTAGATAAAGTTTCGTACCTTTGCACCATAATTTTAAATTATTCAAATTATGGTACAAGGCAAGAAACAATTAAACAGCAAACCAAAGTTTGCCGAGGTTGTAATCGGTGACAATGAGGCGAAGGAAATTGTTCTTTTCTCTTATTCTTCTGCCAGTTCTTTCATCGCATCGTTTAATGTGTTGAAAAGAACGTTGATGTTTTCTTCTTCATTCTTGCATGCCTCCTTGAAGAGGGCAACTGGATCTTCGGTGCTGCTCTTGAGCGGAGTCTCGTTGAGCAGGATGTTGACATTGTTCAGCAACATGCCGTGAAGGGTAGGCATGTGGAGCTGGTGCTGTTCGCCCTCCTTGCTGCCACACTTCAAGCCTGCGGCGTATGCCTTCACGATGATGCGGACCAGGAGATGGATGGCCATCGGCTCGTCGGCAAGACTGATGAGAATGCCGTGGGTATAATCGCGTACATGTTCTTCAAGAGTGGTAAACTTGCCTTGAAGAAGCCAGGTGAAGTTACGCTTGTATTCTGACTCCATCGCCTTGTAAAGCTGGTTCGATTTGCAGGCTATGCGCAAGTAGTCGAGCATGGTTGGCTCAAAGGTAGGGTCAGCCTGTTTCATGCTGTCGAAGTTCTTCTTCATGCGCTCGTTGGCTTCCTCGGCAGTTTTGTAGTTGAGGCGTACGAGGGTAGAGAACATGATGTCGAAGAAGTATTGGTTTACCTCGCCATAGTGCTCCAGCATCATCTGCTTGATCTGTTTCGGGTCGTTCTTCTTGCTGAAGTCATTGCCTTCGATGGTAGCATCGATGATGCCACGTGCGTAGGCTTCGAAGAAACCTCTTACAAATGCAGCTACTGCCTGATAACTGTTGATTCTTTTGCTCATTTCTTGTCTGTGTTTATTGGGCTGTTCCTGTTTGGGAATATCAGCTTCTTATTCAAAAGTCTTAAATTCATACCCCTGTTCCATGAGCCATTCTATGGCCTGAGGGAGCGCTGTCTTCAGCTTTTCAATGCTCTTCAGCGAGTCGTGGAAGGTGATGATGCTGCCATTGCGGGCATATCGCTTCACATTGTTCACCACATCTTCTGCCGTCATCCATTTGGAATAGTCGCGCGTCACCACATCCCACATGATGACCTTGTAAGTGCGGTGCAGCCACCAATACTCACTTGGTCGCATCCAGCCGTGAGGTGGACGGAAAAGATGGGCATGGATGATATCGTTCGCCTTATTGGTGTTGAGCACGTAGGAGATGACACGGTGCTTGAAGGCACCGATATGATTGAATGTATGGTTGCCTACCTGATGACCCTCTGCCACAATCTGGTTGTAGAGGTCATGATGGCGCAATACATTCTCGCCTACCATAAAGAAAGTAGCCTTGATATTGTACTTTCTCAGGGTCTCTAAGATGAATGGAGTTGACTCTGGAATCGGACCGTCATCAAATGTAAGATAGACAGAATGGTCTTTCTTGTCCATTCTCCAGATGGCTTTTGGGTATAACCATCTGAGCCATTTGGCTGGTTGCTCTATGAACATGGATAAAACAGGTTTATATGAATAATGAAAAGTTTGGTGTCGTGTTTCGCGACACCAAACTTTTTTCTATTTTTTACTGATTGCCTTCCGGCATTCTGCCACCTCTGCCATGATAGAGACGGTAGAGGTTATTGAGCTGCTTCTCATACTTCTGCTCCAACTGTGGACTCACCATTCCGGCAGCCTCGCAGATGCTCTGCATAATCATAATCTGACGGATGCAGTCGTGCTCTGCCTGGAGGAAACGGTCGTTTGGCAGTGAGAGATAGTAGTTGAGATACTGTGAAGCGTTCTTCCATACCGCTTCTATATATTCCTTGCCCTTGGCTTTCTGACCGGTCATCAGCCAGCCGCGAGCCATATCCAAGCCACCGCTCATATAGTCGAGCGTAACATTATAGGCAGGAATCTCGGTATCAGCCTTCTTCAGGATGTTGATAGCCTTCTGTTTCTTGCCTTCGGCGATGAGCTGGAGGGCTGTCTGGGCGAGCAGGCGACGGTGTGTATAGCACATGCGCATGGTTGTCTCGTCGATGTAGAGTCCCTTCTGCTTCAGGTTGCCGAACTTGAATCGGGTCATGATGTTGTGATAAGCCTTCTCTGTATCGAAGTTCTTGGCACCTGGCTTGTTGGTGGTGAACGGAGTGATACGGTTCACAAGTCCCTCCTGTACGAAGTTGTCACCGAGGTTCATATAGTTCTCTTCGCCTACGGTGAGTGCTACGTAGAGCGGACGGGTCCAGTTGCACTGTGCCAGCATTTCGAGCATCATGAGGTCGCCCTTGTAGAGTGCGCTCTTGCCTGCAAGCGAGATGACCATCTTGTCTGGAATAGAATCTGATGCCATCATCATGCCGCTCTTCTTTACAGCCTCCTTGTCGATGGTGACATAGAGGGTATCCGTAGGGATGAAGTGCATGTCAGGGTTCTTGCTGCGTACCCAGTTCTTCAGGATGTTCTTGAGCTCGAACGGTTCGGCACCAAACTGCTTCTTGGCGTTCTCCGGATCCTGCTTGTAGAAGTCGAGAATCTGCTTCTTTGCCTCAGGTTCAACAGATACATATTCGTTGGTACCTGAACAGAAGTCGAGACGTGGCCAGGTGATTGGCACAGATGGTGAGTTGTATGCAGGACGCATCATCTGGTCGATATACCAGTCGGTCTGCAGGTAGCTCAGGTTACATACGCGGGCATCTGTTCCTACGCCTTCTACCTCCTGGTTGTACCAGAGTGGGAAGGTATCATTATCACCATTGGTAAAGATGATAGGGTTGCCCTTCTCCTGGAGTGACATCAGGTAGTTCTGACCGAAGTCACGGCAGGTGTAACGGTTTGAGCGGTCGTGATCGTCCCAAGTCTGTGATGCCATCTGGATAGGTACGAGCAGAGTTAGTACAGCTACGATGGCTGACACGGCAGTACCGCTGAGTTTCATCTTGCGCTTCAGAATGTCGATGATGGCGAGTACGCCGAGACCGCACCAGATAGCGTATGCATAGAATGAGCCGGCATAAGCATAGTCACGCTCACGTGGCTGCATAGGAGTCTGATTCAGGTAGATGACGATGGCAAGACCTGTCATGAAGAACAGGAAGAATACAATCCAGAACTGCTGGATTCCGATAGGGAGGAGTACTTCCTCTTCCTTGCCGTTCTTCATTACCTTCTTCTTGCGGGTATACCAAGCCTGCCAGAAAAGTCCGATGAGACCGAGAATCAGCGGCATGCAGTAGAATACATTGTGGCCCTTGTTCTCCTTCAGGTCGTCTGGCAATTTGCTCTGGTCGCCATAGAGTGAATCATCAATGAATGAGAAACCGGTAATCCAGTTTCCGTGCTCTGGCTCACCATTGCCCTGGATGTCGTTCTGACGGCCGGCAAAGTTCCACATGAAGTAGCGCCAGTACATGAAGTTGCACTGGTAAGAGAGGAAGAAGCGGATGTTGTCAAACTGTGACGGCATCTTCACCATCATACTCTCTCCGCAGCGGTCGTAAGGAATCTCTGTGCCTTCTACACCGCCCATCCAGTCTTCGTATGCCTGGGCATGAGCCGAACTGTACATACGAGGGAAGAGCATGTTCTGTGCATAGATATACTTATTCTTGTGGCTTACTACGAAGTAAGAGTCCTTCTCATCAGCCGAAGCCTTCTCCTTGCGCTGGTAAACCGGTGCGCCTTCTTTCATGACAGGCTTGCACATGTTGCCGTCTACTTCGAGGGCTACCTGTGATGTATAAGCCTGGCCATAGAACAGAGGGCGGTCGCCATACTGGTCGCGGCTCAGATAACTTCCCAGGGTAAAGATGTCCTCAGGGGAGTTCTGGTCCATAGGAGGGTTGGCAGAAGAACGGATCACGATGAGTGCGTAGCTGGAATAACCAATCATCAGCATCAGCATGCAGAGCAAGGCTGTGTTCTTGACGCGTGCAGAGATGAGAGGCAGGAGCTGCATCTTCTTTTTGGCGATGCCAGTAGATTCGTCAACGCCTGTTACTACTTCCTGCTTGCGCTTGTAGCCGAGTACAAACCAGAGGATAACCAGCACGATGATGCCGGTGATGGCAGCTGTCCAGCCATATCCGTAGAATGGGATGCCGAGCATGCCGAAGCCGAGAACGAAGGCGATATTCTGCTTCTTCTCGTTCTTCTCTGATGCATTACAGGTCTCGTAGATGCCCCAGATGACAGAGGCTACAAGACAGATGATGTATACGATTTCACCGGTATTGAACGGACAGCCGAGGGTGTTGACAAAGAACAGCTCGAACCAGCCGCCTACGGTGATGATGCCTGGAACCACACCATACAGTACGGCTACCACTACGAGGAATGAAAGGAACAGCGCCAGGAGTGAACCTTTGAGGTTGGCATGTGGCACCTTCTTGTAGTAATAAACCAATACGATGGCTGGGATACAGAGCAGGTTGAGCAGGTGGACACCGATACTCAAACCGGTCATATAGGCGATGAGCACAAGCCAACGGTCGCTATGAGGCTCGTCAGCATGGTCTTCCCACTTCAATATCAGCCAGAATACCACAGCGGTAAAGGCAGAAGAGAACGCATAAACCTCACCCTCGACAGCTGAGAACCAGAAGGTATCGCTGAAGGTGTAGATGAGTGCGCCCACCATACCGGATGCCTCTATGGCAATCAGCTTGCTGGTAGTCAGTTCTTTCCAGTCGCTGATAACGAGTCGGCGAGCCAGGTGGGTGATGGTCCAGAAGAGGAACATGATACAGACGGCGCTCAGCAGGGCGCTCATCGTATTTACCATCTTGGCTACCTGGGTAGTGTCGCTGGCGAAATGTGTGAAGAAATTGCCTAAAAGCATGAAGAATGGTGCCCCAGGTGGGTGACCGATCTCCTGCTTGTAAGCAGTCGTAATAAACTCAGGACAGTCCCAGAAACTGGCTGTCGGTTCAATTGTGGAACAATAAGTGAACGCCGCAATGATGAATGCGACCCATCCGAAGATATTGTCCACTAATCTGTACTGTTTCATTATTGTTTAAACTTTAATGTATTATATTTCTTTCTGAATGCTTTCTCTGTTTCTGAGTGCTTTCTCTGTGCCTTTCAAGGAAGGCACATTCCAGTTGCAAAGATAATAAAAAGATGAGATAATATGGTTTTTTGCACCTGTTTTTTAGGCATTATTATATAATAAACCTATACATTTAAGAAATGCTCTTCCAGTTTCTCTCTCGGCATATCTGCCGTATCGTGGTAGTGGAGATGATGATTTACGCAGGCGATGTGCTTTACGTTATTGAGCACTTCGGCTACATCATGGCTTACGATGATAATGGCGCATTCCCGGTTGATCTGTTCCAGCATCTCGTACATCTGCTTCTGGAAACGGCGGTCGATGTAGGTGTTGGGCTCATCCAGTATCACTACATCGGGTTTGGAAACAATGGCGCGGGCGAGGAGTACTCGCTGCAGCTGTCCGCCGCTCAAGGCTGCGATATGGCGGTCTTTCAACTCTGTGAGCTGCATCTGTTCCAGACAGTCGAGAACCTGCTGGTGCTGTGCCTGGGTGTATCTCGAAAAGAGACTTTTGGTCTTGCTGAGTCCTGAGAGTACCACTTCATAGACGGAGATAGGGAACTGTTTGTCGAGATGATTGTATTGGGGCAGATATCCCATACTGATTTCCCTTACTTCCTCCCCGTCTTTATAAAAGCGGATGCTGCCGTCTGTGGGTTTCATCAGTCCCAGGATGAGGCGCATGAGGGTTGTCTTGCCACCACCGTTGGGACCGATGATGCCAAGATAATCGTCTTTACAGACGGTGAGGTTGATATCGTGGAGCACCTCCTTGCCTTCATAGCCTGTAGAAAGATGCTCGATTTTTATGATTGGAGTCATATTATTGTAGTTTTTACTTCCCAACAACGATTTTCTTGCCCTGTACCGCTGCTGCCGCTTCCTGCATCGCCCAGTTCCACTCGCCCTGCAATGGGTTGATATTCATTGCCTTGGTCTGGCTTTCGTTGATGAAAGTAGTGGTGTTGCGGTTGGCAAATTCTGCCTGTATCAGGCAGAACTTGATCTTTTCCTTTCTGGCTCTCTCGATGAGACTCTTCAGCTGGGCGGCGCTTGGCTCCCTGCCTTCTTCCTCGATGGCAAGCTGCTCCAACTGGTAATCGCGGGCGAAGTAGGTGAGGATAGGGTGATAGATGACGAATTTGTGAACCATCTCCGGATTATCCTTGAAACTCTTTCTGATGATGCTGTCCTGCCTGTCGATTCTGCTGAGCAGCGACTGGTAGTTCTTCTCGAAGAACGCCTTGTTCTTCGGCTCCAGTTCGCAGAGCGCCTTGAGGATGTTGCTGGCTATGATGCGGGCGTTGCTGCAACTCATCCATACGTGTGGGTCGATGTTGCCACCCGGAGTCTTGGCGGGCGTGATGCCTGTGGAGGTATCTATCACCTTCATGTCAGGAGCGTTGTCCTGCAGCTTCTTCATCCAGGTCTGTTCGAAACCGATGCTTCCCACTTTCAGATAGAGGGCACTCTTCGAAAGTTCCATCATCTGCTGGGCGTATGGCTCGTAAGTCTCTGGATTGTTACCATTCGATACCATTACGTTGACATCTACCTTGTCTCCGGCAATCTTATCTACGAAATATTGGTAGGGAGGGATGGTAACGGTTACAGTAGGCTTGGCATTACTTTCAGCCATGCCAGCCTTTTGCTGGTTGCTTTTGCAGCCAACCATTAGGGCGCATATTATAATAAGGTATAAAAATCTCTTCATAATTAAACGATAAAACTCAGTCCATAGACCAATAAAACATATCTTAGTACTTTTCCGATGGTGATACTGAGTATCGAAATCGGAATATTGGCTCTTGTCAAGCCTAAAACGATGGTGATGGCACTTCCCAATAGTGGGAGAAAGGCGAAGAATCCCATCCAGGCGCCTCTGCCTGCCATGAAACGTTCAGCCTTATCCAGACTTTTTTTCTTCACATGCAGGTATTTCTCTATCCATTCCAACTTGCCCATCCGTCCTACGCCATAGTTGAACATAGAACCGAGCACATTGCCGATGCTACCGTAGATAACGAGGGGGAGAGGCTCTAGTCCAGCTGCCTGCAAGCCTGCCATTACTGCCTCGCTGCTGAATGGGAAGAAAGAACCTGCCAGAAAAGCTGCAGCAAGCATGCCCCAATAGCCCCAGTCGATTAAGAAACTGATAATCCAACTCATAGTAATATGCTCTCTGGTACGAGTATGTTGTAAGCCATGATAAGTACCAGCATGATGAGCAGCAGGATGAAGGAGATGTTGGTAAACTTACCTCTGGTGAATGTGATGAAATGGGCGATAAGCGGTGCTGTATTTACAATCAGGATGCCGCCCAGTTCCTGTATATGTCGAGGTTGGAGGACGATGAAGATGATGCAGGCAACCGATATCATGATAAACGTTTCGTAGATCATGCGGGTTCGTATCTTATCGCCGTAGCTGGTGCGTATGAAGTGGATGGAACCGATGATGGTGAGCAGGGTAACGAAACTCAGGTTCAGTACCTGATGGTCGGTAACCTGCGAATAATCAAAGAGCTCGCTGTAGTTGATGAATTCGCAGAAGTGGTCAGCCAGACCCTGGATGTTGTCGGTATAGAAAAAATAACCGGCTGCAAACCAATAGGGCACGATGAGACCTACCAGGGATGCAAAGAATGTCTTTACGCTAAACGAGAGGGTAAACACCATCATCATAATCCACAGTATAGGCATGAAATAGCCTATCTGCACGAAAACCATCGATGCCAGACCGATGCAGGCAAAGGCGTAGAAAGTCCAGCCTGTAGAGCGTTTATCCTGATAGCAATTCCAGATAATGAGATAAAAGGCGATGAAACACATCGTCACAATACTGCTTTTTAAAGAGAGTTGGGGGAGTCCTGCCATCGTCATTAATGCCAGAAAACTGCAAGATACCATTCGGCTGTAGGTACGCATGAGGGCATTACGGTTGTTCAGTTCCACCATCAGCAGGGTACACATGGCTGTGAAAGCAAATTCTACCCAGATATTGGATACCAATAAACCTACTGCAACCCAAACCAGCGTGGCAAGGGTTGCAGTAATTGGTAAAGAGTAGCGGCTAGCCGCTACTTTATTTTGAAAAGTTTTCTTTCTTAACATCTAATTCAATGTTGAATGCTTAAAACAATGTTGAATGTTGAATGTTGAATGTTGAATTGCCTAACGGACTCAAGGGCGCTAGCCTAATTCAACATTCAACATTCAACATTCAACATTAAAATCTAAAGGTCCTGTCCGATATCAGAACGGAAGTACTTGTCGGTGAACTGGATCTTCTGTGCCTCAGCAAAGCTCTTCTTCAAGGCTTCTTCCTTGTCCTTGCCGTAGCTGCTTACGCAGATGACACGACCACCGTTGGTTACTACCTGACCATCCTTCATGGCTGTACCGGAGTGGAAGACTACCGAACCTTCCACGTCATCAATGCCCTGGATAGGATAACCCTTCTTGTAAGCCTCTGGATAACCGCCGCTTACGAGCATCACGCAGACTGCTGCACGCTCATCAAACTCGATGCTACGCTTGTCCAAATCGCCTGCTGCTACACCTTCGAAGAGATCCACGATGTCGCTCTTCAGGCGGAGCATCACGCTCTCTGTCTCAGGATCACCCATACGGCAGTTGTACTCGATGACCATAGGCTCGCCTTCTACATTAATCAATCCGAAGAAGATGAATCCCTTATAGTCGATGTTCTCCTCAGCAAGTCCTTCTACGGTAGGACGGATGATGCGCTCGTCAACCTTCTGCATCCACTCTTTGGTAGCGAATGGTACAGGGGTAACGCTACCCATACCGCCGGTGTTCAGACCGGTATCGTGCTCGCCGATGCGCTTGTAATCCTTAGCCTCAGGCAGAATCTTGTAGTTCTTGCCGTCGGTCAATACGAATACAGAGCACTCAATGCCGCTGAGGAATTCCTCGATGACTACGCGTGCAGAAGCGTTGCCGAACATACCGCCGAGCATCTCCTTGAACTCCTTCTTAGCCTCTTCCAGGGTAGGGAGAATGAGAACGCCCTTACCGGCGCACAAACCGTCAGCCTTCAATACATAAGGAGCCTTCAGTGTCTCCAGGAATTTCAAGCCTTCCTCTACGTGCTCGCCGTCGAAAGTCTCATACTGGGCAGTAGGGATGTTGTGGCGCTTCATGAACTTCTTGGCGAAGTCCTTGCTGCCTTCCAGTACGGCGCCAGCCTTTGATGGACCGATGACAGGGATGTTCTGGGTGCGAGGATCGTTCTTGAAGTCATCGTAAACACCCTTTACCAATGGGTCTTCCGGACCAACTACCACCATATCAACGCCATTCTCTACTGTGAAGTTCTTGAGCGCCTCAAAGTCGTCTGCCTTGATATCTACGTTCTCGCCGACATTCTGTGTACCGGCATTACCAGGAGCGATGAAGAGTTTCTCACACTTCTCGCTCTGAGCGATTTTCCATGCTAAGGCGTGCTCGCGGCCACCGCCTCCTAACAATAAAATTTTCATTTGCTGTAAGTTATTGTTTGTTATTTGATGTAGAAGTAAACTCCCCTTTTCCGGGGATGTTTACTCCTAGATATTTACTTGAGATAATCGAAGAAATAATTGCTGATGCGCTCATGCAGATGAGTGCTCTGATGACCTCTCATGTTGTGAGGCTCGCCAGGATAGACGAAGAAGTCTGGCTGGGTGCCTGCTGCGATGCAAGCCTTGAGGAAGGTGAGGCAGTGCTGTGGCACTACAGTCACATCGTTCAAGCCCTGGATAATCTGCAGCTTGCCCTTCAGGTTCTTTGCCTGATAGAGCAGGGAGGTCTTTCTGTAACCCTCTGGGTTGTTCTGTGGGGTGTCCATATAGCGCTCGCCATACATCACCTCGTACCAGTGCCAGTCGATTACCGGACCGCCTGCTACGCCTACCTTGAACACATCAGGGTGGTTGGTCATCAGCGAGATGGTCATGAATCCACCGAAGCTCCAGCCGTGAACGCCAATCTTGTCAGCATCTACGTAAGGAAGCGTCTTCAGATATTCCACGCCCTTCATCTGGTCTTGCATCTCAATCTGTCCGAGCTGGCGGAAGGTAGCCTGCTCGAAAGCCTTGCCACGGTTCTCGCTTCCACGGTTGTCGAGGATGAAGAGCAGATAGCCCTTTTCTGCCATGTAGGTTTCCCAACCACGGCTAGAGTAGTTCCAGCGGGCATCTACGTTGTGGGCATGAGGTCCACCATATACATATATAATGGTAGGATACTTCTTGTTTGGATTGAAGTTTACCGGTTTCACCATTCTCCAGTAGAGGTCTGTTTCGCCATCGGCAGCCTTGATGGTACCGCAGCTGTACTCAGGCACATTGTAGCCCTTCCAAGGGTTCTCGGCAGTGAAGTAAGCGGTGCGCTTGCCGTTCTCGGTATTCACGAGGGCAATCTTGCGAGGAACGGTAGGAGTAGAGTAGTTGTCGAAGACATACTGTCCGTTCTCGCTCAAAGTGGCGCTGTGCCATCCCTTGCCGCAATCATCTACCAGCGTACGCTTGCCGGTTTTTGTATCTACGGCAAAGATGTTTCTCTGGATAGGCGATTTCTCGTTGGATGCGATGATGATACTCTTGCGCTTGGTGTTGAAGCCGAGTACTTCCATCACCTCCCATTTGCCGGAAGTCAACTGCTTGATTTCTAGCGATTCCGTGTTGCTTGCCATGCGGCTTCCGTGCTTACCCAGGGTGCAGAGATAGAGGTGGTTGTAGCCATCCTTGCGGCTCTGCATGATAAAGCTGTTGCTGTCCCAAGGCAGGAACTGGATAGGGTGGCAAGGCTCCACGTATTTCTCGTCGGTCTCGCGATAGAGTTCGCCTGTCTTCTCGCCGGTTTCTGCGTTGTAGGCAGTCAGGCGGCAGTCGTTCTGGTCGCGGTTCAGTTCGAACATATAGATGGTCTTGCTGTCCGGACTCCATGCGATGTTGGTGAAGTAGCGGTCGGTTGGGTCGCCAGCCTTCAGATAGATAGTCTTGCCGGTCATGCAGTCGAACACGCCTACGGTTACCTTGTGTGATGTCTCGCCAGCCATCGGATACTTGTCTGGTGCAGGAGTAGCAATGCAACTCTGTGTTTCAGAATGATTGAAACCGATTTCCGGGATGTCGACCTGCGGATAGTCGGTTACCATACTCTGGTCCATGCGATAGAAGGCGAGCAGTTCGCCGTTCGGACTCCAGAAGGTTCCCTTGCTGATACCGAACTCATCGCGGTGAACACTCTGTCCATAGACAATTTCGCGGCTTCCATCCTTTGAGAGCTGGAAATCGTGAGATTTCTTCTCTTTTGTCAGGGCGTTGCTGGTTACATCGAAGGTACGCACATAGAGGTTGCTGCCCTTCAGATAGGCGAAGGCGTTCTGCTGGGCGTTGGCCTCCAGGAGGTTCTCGCCGTCAGCAAAATCCATCTCGCTCAGCAGCTTATGCTTCTTGAAATCGACGGTATAAGTCTTGCTGCCGTTGCTTACCATCACGATGCTCTTGCCTGCAAAAGGGAAGAGAGCATTGTAGAGGGCTCTTACCTTGATGTCCTTGGTAGGAGCAATCCACTGGTTGATGTCATTGATGCCGAAGAGTCTGGTCTCCTTGCCTGTCATCTTGTTGACGAGATAGCAGGCATCCACATCCTGGCGAACGAGTTCATTGCCCCACCAGGTGCACCAGCGGTTCTTAGCTACCATGTTACGATAGTTGTTGCCGCCGAAGTTCAGGTCTTCCAGCGTAAAGGTTTTCTCGCCTTTCTGAGCAGGAACCACGCCCTGAGCCTGTAAGTCGGTTGCATTCATAGCCATCATAATCATAGCAGCAAAAGATAATTTATAAATTGAATTCTTCAGATTCATTATATTCTTTACTTTACTTTATCGGGTTTACCACCCATGCGTCGTGAAACACGACGTATGGGGAGTATGTCTTTTTAATCCTCGTCGTCGAAGTCAACGCTGAAGTTCTTCTTGCCTCCGCGCTTGCCTCCGAAATCACGGCCACCACGTTTGTCGCCCTTGAAGCCACCACGCTTGTCGCCTTTCTCGAAACGCTTTCCGTCGCGCTTGCCACCGAAGTCACGGCCACCCTTGCGGTCGCCCTTGAAGCTACGGCTTCCACGCTTGTCATCGTCGTCATCATTGCGTCGACCGCCACCGATACGTGAACGGCCGCCCTTATGGAACTCAGCACGCTTCTTCTCGAAGTCTTCCAGACGGTGAGTATGGAACTTGAAAGAACGGATATCGTCCTCCTCGTTTTCAGTCTCCTCGCTTACACGCTTCTTGAATTCACGCTCCTTCTTGAAACGGTGCTTCTGAGCCATCTCGCTCTTCTCGCGCTCAGTCTTCACAATACCGCCTTCAGAACGGAAGTCCTTCATCTTGCCGTCGAACATCACATACTTGCGGAATTCGCACTCCAAGCTTCCGTTGAATACAGGAATCTTGATAGATGGTTTCAGACCAATCTGCTCGAAGCACTCCTCGCGGTAGCTCAATACCCAAGCCTCGTTGCCGGCAAAAGCCTTCTTGAAGCGCTCACCTATCATCTTGTAGGTATTCAGGAGGTTAGGGGTAGAGATGCGCTCGCCGTATGGAGGGTTCATCACGATGATGCTCTTCTCTGCTGGCTGGGTGAAGTCCTTGAAGTCCTGCTGGGCGATGGTGATGTCCTTGCTCAGTCCGGCAGCACGCACGTTAAGGTTGGCTGTGTTCACCGCCTTCATGTCAACATCGTAACCATAGATATGGTGCTCGAACTCGCGCTCCTGAGAGTCGTCGTTATAGATCATGTCGAAGAGATCCTGGTCGAAATCGTTCCACTTCTCGAAGGCAAACTCCTTGCGGAATACACCTGGAGAGATGTTGCGGGCGATGAGGGCAGCTTCGATGGCGATGGTACCTGAACCACACATCGGGTCGATGAAATCGCATTCGCCCTTCCAGCCGGTCATCAGAATCATACCTGCAGCGAGAACCTCGTTCAGAGGAGCCTCTACCTGCTCTTGGCGGTAGCCACGGCGGTGCAGACTCTCACCACTCGAATCGAGACTCAAGGTGGCATTGTCTTCTGCAATGTGGATGTTGAGGCGGATATCCGGGTTAGATACGCTGATATTTGGACGTGTACCCTGCTTCTCGCGGAACCAGTCAACAATCGCATCCTTTACCTTGTAGGTTACGAAGCGTGAGTTGCGGAACTCCTCAGAGTAGACTACTGAGTCAACAGAGAAAGTCTTCTTCACGTCTAAGATGTCATCCCACTTGATCTTCTGGATCTGATCATACACCTCTTCAGCGCTTCTAGCCTTGAAGTGCTTGATAGGCTTTAAGATACGGATGGCTGTGTGCAACTGGAAGTTAGCACGATACATCATTTCCTTGTCGCCTGTGAAAGACACCATGCGGCGACCGATCTGTACATTATTGGCACCCAACTGGGTGAGCTCTTCAGCCAAGACAGGCTCGAGACCCATGAAGGTCTTGGCAATGAGTTCAAATTCCTGTTCCATTATTGAATTCTATATCTAATAAACTTTGTTTTTCTTTTTTATATTTCTTTGTTTTCGGTTTCATATCCTTGGTAACCCATACGTTGGCTCCCACTACGCAGCCTTCTCCGATGGTGATGCGACCGAGGATGGTGGCATTGGCGTAGACGATGACATCATTTTCGAGGATAGGGTGGCGAGGGATTCCCTTGATAGGATTGCCGTCCTTATCGAGTGGGAAACTCTTGGCTCCGAGGGTAACACCCTGGTAGAGTTTCACATTGTCGCCGATGATGCAGGTAGCTCCAATCACCACACCCGTACCGTGGTCGATGGTGAAGTGCTTGCCTATGGTAGCCTCCGGGTTAATATCAATACCGGTTTCCGAATGCGCCAGCTCGGTCATCATTCTCGGAATGAGCGGCACTCCCAGTTCGTGCAGCACATGGGCGATGCGGTAGTTGGTAATCGCCTTGATGACCGGGTAGCAGGAGATGATTTCTCCGTGGCTCATGGCAGCCGGGTCGCCCTCGTAGGCAGCCTCTACATCAGTAGCCAGAATCTTGCGCAGTCTCGGAAATTCCATGATGACCTTGGCTGCAATCACGCCTGCCTTGGCACGCTGGTGCTGCAGTTCAGCCTGGGTTTCCGTTTCGCAGTCGTTGGCGAAGCAGAGACCGGCGAGGATCTGCTCTGACAGCATCTCATAGAGTTTCTCTACTCTTACTCCAATGTGATATTTGATGGTTGAGATATTTACTGAAGAATTGCCGAAATATCCCGGAAAGAGGATAGAACGGGACAAACTGATGATTTCTTCGAGCGCCTTGCCCGAAGGAAGTGGATTCCCGTCTCGATGCTGATGGAAGAGACCCTTCAAAGATTCGGCGCTCGAAAGCTCCTCAATGGTCTCTGTCAGCTGATGAGTTAATGTATCTTTACTCATTTTCTTAATGTCTCAATAAAATTTGAGTGCAAAGATACGATTATTTTCTTGAATGACAAAGAAATAGCTACGGTTTTTTGTATTTTTTAGAGTGATTTTTTGAGGGATGAAAGACGGAAAGACCCATGTACGGTGTTTTACCGTACATGGGTCTGGCTTGTCTTATTTTGCGATGCTGTCCAGGAAGAGGAGCAGTCGGTTGGTGACGTTTACCTCTGAAACACCGGAATCGAAGTCGAGCGATACGAGGTTGAGTGTAGGGAACCGGTCGTGGAGCCGTTTCTCGATGCCTTTGGAAATCACGTGGTTAGCGATGCAACCGAAAGGCTGGAGCGAGATGATGTTGTTCACGCCATCACGGATGTAACCTACGATGTCGGCAGGCAGAAGCCAGCCTTCGCCAAACTGGGCTGCGAGCGAAACCAGTCCCTGTACGTCCTTCGCATCATCATAGATATTGGTGAACGGACGGAAGTAGCGGAACTTGCCGGCTGCCTTGTTTACCTGGCGCAATCTTCTGCCTATCAGCGCCTGATAAGCGCCCTTGATGATGAAATCGGGCACTTTGGTGCAACTCAGCCGCATGTGTTTCTGTATCTCCACGTTCACAAATTCCTGCAGAAAGAAAGGGGCAAGCAGAGGCGGAACCACCTCTATGCCGCGCGAAATGATGTTCTGCTCCAGGAACTGGTGGGCGAAAGGATTGAACTTCAGGAAGATTTCGCCTACGATTCCTACCTTCGGCAACGTTCTGTCGAGGGTCATCTGGTTGAATTCTTCGGCTGCCTGTTCCAGGAGTCGGATGAGTCCTTTGGCTGAATTCTGGGCGATAGGTCCGTCTATCAGCTGCATGTATTTATCGCGCAACTCTCTGGCAATGCCCGGTTTACGCTCTCTTACGATGCAGGCGTTGTACATCTCGTTGATTGCATCGCCATAGAAAATGGCGGTAACGATAATCTGACTGTATTTCAGCCAAGGCACATTGAAGCCGTCCTGCTCGTTGTAGTCTTGCTTGTCGTCTGTTGAGCCTGATGCTTCGCCTGTTGAGGCTGTTACACCGAGCGTGAGCAGCGGAATGTCCTGGAATCCGTTGGAAATCATCGCACGCTTGATGAGACCGGCGTAGTTGGTTGCGCGACACTGGCCGCCCGTCTGACTCATCACTACTGCCGTATTATTCAGGTCGTATCTGCCTGATTTCAAGGCTTTGATGATGTCGCCGACGATGAGGGTTGCCGGATAGCAGACTTCGTTGTTGGCAAACTTCAAGCCGAGTTCGGCGCTTACCTCATCGCTCATTGGAAGTACCTCTACATCATAGCCTATCAGTTTCAGGATAGGCGGAATGATAGGGGTGAGGTATTCTGTCATGAAAGGAGCGAGAATCTTGCGATGAATATCCTGCTTGGTGAATACCTTGGTCTGTTGTAAATGTTGAGTGTTGAGTGTTGAATGTTGAATGTTGAGTGTTGAATGTTGAATTTCTTCAGCTGTTGAATTGGCTTTCCCTTCGGCCGCCGAACGTTGTTTCTTCACTCTTCGTTCTTCACTCTTCACTTCCTTTACTCCCTTCAGGCTTTCTATCAGCGAGCGGACACGGAGTTTCAGGGAGCCGATATTGCTCACATCATCTATCTTCAGCAGCGTGAACGGCTTGTTGTGGCGCTTCATGATGTCGCGAATCTCGTCCTGGATAAAACTGTCAGGACCGCAGCCGAAGCTGGTCATCTGGACGAAATGAACCTCATCGCCCTGTTCGGCTGCCCATTGCGCTGCCTTCAGAATGCGGTTCATATACGCCCATTGCTTCACGAGATAAGTCTCTGGCTGACAGTTGTATGCTTCGTTGTTGTCTTGGCTGGCTAATGCTGCCTCATTTCTTTCTGCCGCCAGGTTCTCCAGGTTGAAGTCTTTGAAATCTGCAAAGAGATTACCCCGGGCGATGTCTTCGCTGATGACGTTGACTCCCAGATTGGCAATCATCTCGCTCAGCTTGTGCTGAATCAGCGGGTCTGTATGATAAGGACGGCCCGCCAGCAGAATCGTAAGTCCCTTGTTCTGCTTCAGAATCTCCCAGCCCTGTTTCTTAATCTCGGCTGCATATACTGCCTGAGCATAGAGGGCCTCTCTCAGCGCTTTATGGGCAGTCTTCTTGCTTACTCCCAGTTGCTTGAGATAATCGGTAATCTGCTTTTCCAGCGCCTTAGGCTGGGCAAAGTTGATGACGGGCGTATCGATTGGTTTCTTCAGATTGATAACCGACTTGATGACATCGCTGTAGCCCGAAACGACCGGACAGTTGAAGCTGTTCAGCGTATTCTTCGGGTCGTCATTATGTTCATAAACCACGTATGGCATGAGGATGCGGTCTACCTTCGGGTTCTCGTTGAGTTCCTTCAGATGACTGTGAGCCAGTTTAGCCGGGAAGCAGATATTGTCGCTCATCACCGTATTCAAGGCTCCTTCATACTGGCTGAAAGTGGAATCGGAAGAGAGAATCACGCCCAATCCGGCTGCCCGGAGCAGCGCATTCCAGAACGGATATTCCTCGTACATGTTGAGGATGCGAGGAATGCCTACCCATGTACCGTGAAACGCGGTAGCAGGTGGGTTAACTGCCTCTCTATCAAATAGTAAACTATATTTGTATTCGTAAATATTTTTGCCTTTTATCCCGTTTGCTCCCTTGTTGTTGAACACACGCTCGCACTTGTTTCCGGAGTAGAATCGGTTGCCGCCGGCAAAGGTATAGCGGGAAACATAACAATGGTTTTCGCAGCCTTTGCATTGCAGCTGTTTGGTTTCATAATGAGCCAGATTCTGGAGATCATCGATGGATCTTGATGAGGCAGGGTGCTCGTCTTCTGCAGATGTGCGATGCTTGTAATCTGCCGCCGCATGAAGGGCACAGCCGTAGGCGCCCATCAGTTCAGGCATGTTGCTTCGTGCTACTTCGGTATGGGTGAGTAACTCAAATGCTCTTACCACCGCATCGTTTCTCATCGTACCACCCTGCACAACGATTTTGCCTCCAAGGTTCTCATTACCATGGAGTTTCAATACCTTATAAAGACAGTTCTTGATGACCGAATAAGAGATTCCGGCAGAAATATCAGCTACAGATGCGCCCTCTCTGAGCACCTGTTTCACCTTCGAGTTCATGAAGACGGTGCAGCGGGTTCCCAGGTCGCAGGGAGCCTTCGACTGGCAGGCGAGTTGGGCAAAATCGCCTACAGAATAACCCATATTGTTGGCAAAGGTCTGGATGAATGTTCCGCAGCCCGAACTGCACGCCTCGTTGAGTTCCATGCGCACCACAGCCCCTTTCTCCACGAAGATAGCCTTCATGTCCTGTCCGCCGATGTCCAGGATAAAACTTACGTCGGGCATGAGTGAGGCAGCTGCTCTTTCGTGCGCCATTGTTTCGATAATGCCACTGTCGAGGCCGAAAGCCGCCTTGATGAGTTCTTCGCCGTAACCTGTAGAGCAGGAGCCTACGATTTCCAGTTCAGCGCCTCGCAATGCAGCTTCCTGCTTCAGGGCGTTCAGTCCATCCGCTACTGCCTTGATCGGATTTCCCAGATTCAGGCGGTAATTGGTAAAGACAATATCTCCCGTAGGCGTCTCCGTATTCACCCTTACCGCAACAATCTTCGTCGTAGTAGAGCCCGAGTCAATACCAATCACAACCTGCTGTTTTCCTTTATTCAGCGGTTGGGTTTCCGTAGCGAATTTCGTTTTTGATTTGAGCCATTCCTGGTGCTCTTTCTCGTTCTTGAACAGAGGCAGCAGACTGCTGGTCCATTCCGTTTGTATTTCTTTTTTCATCCGACTTCTGAGAACAGATACTGAGGCTGCAGAATCTGCCGATTTAGCCCGGTAAGCACAGCCCAGAGCCGGAATGAGATTGCTGTTTTCTGATACGATGAAATCGTTTGGAGAGAGATGGAGATAGTCGCAGAAAGCCTTGCGGAGAGCCGGAAGAAAGGTCAGCGGACCGCCGCAGAGCAGGATAGGAGCCTCGAAACTGATGCCGTGAGAAAGTGTTACCACCGTCTGTACGGCGATGGAATGGAAAATGCTGGCTGCAATATCTGCTTCGGGCAGATTGCGCGCCATCAGGTTCTGGATGTCGGTCTTGGCAAACACGCCACAGCGGGCAGCCATCGGATAAACGTGTTCTGCCTTCATCGCCAACTCGCTCATCTTCTGGTTCTCTACGCCCATCAGCACACTCATCTGGTCGATGAAAGCGCCCGTTCCGCCGGCACAGTTGCCGTTCATGCGCAGTTCCATATTTCCGTTTTCCTTGAAGAAGATAACCTTCGCGTCCTCGCCACCAATATCGATGAGCGCCTTCGCCTCAGGATGGGCAGTACGGGCATAGACCGATGCAGCCACCACCTCCTGTACAAACTCCGCCTGGAGCTGTTCGGCAGTAGCCATTCCTACGCTTCCCGTTACGCAGATTCTTGCCTCTGCATCGCCCACAAGGGCTAAAATCTCATCGAAATATTGCGACACAAGTTCGTTGACACGAGCGTTGTGGCGTTCGTATTTTGAGTAAATTACCCGGTTATCGCTGTCGATAACGGCTATTTTGGCTGTCGTAGAGCCAACGTCCAATCCTATGTAATAAGTTTTCTCCATTTCTCTTATCTCAAGTATTTTCTCTTATCTCAAGTATTTTCTCTTATCTCAAGTATTTTCTCTTATCTTCTAGTATCTTCTTATCTTCTAGTGGCTTTTCCCAAGTTCCATCTGCTCTCTTCTCATATCCCTGAAAGCGCTCCAGGCTATCGGAACCGCTACGGCAAACGAGCAGCAATCTGCCCACATCTGACACATCTCCACGCCCAGCAGTCCGAAGAAATAGGGGAGGATGAAGATGAGCGGAATGAAGAAAAGTCCGCTTCGTGCTGCCGCTACGATGTTGGCTCTCACCGGTTTACGGATGGTCTGCATCAGCATGTTGGTGAGCACGATGCTGGCTACGAGCGGAAAACTGAGCACCTGCCATCGCAAAGCCACCGAACCTACGGCTACAACCGCTGCATCATCGCGGAAGATGCTGATGATGGAAGTTGAGAAGATGAAGCCGAGAAGGGCACAGACGCTGAGGAAAACCGTGCCGCATCTGATGCAGAAAAAGAAGGCTTCCTTTACGCGGTCGTAGAGTTTGGCGCCGTAGCAGAATCCGCAGAGTGGCTGGAATCCCTGTCCCAGACCGATGACCATCGCATAGGTGAAGAAGGAGATGCGGGTAACGATGCTCATTCCCGCAATGGCTGCATCGCCAAACGCACCTGCTGCCACATTGAGCATCAGCGTAGCGATACTTCCCAGTCCCTGTCTTGACAGCGAAGGGGTTCCGCCGAAGATAATCTCCTTGGCAAAGGCGCGGGTAGGGGTGAAATTGCTGAGACGGATGCGGATGTTCTCGCCTTTATGCGTCATCCAGAACAGCATGGCGCAGCCGAAACACTGGCTGATGAGGGTGGCTACGGCGGCTCCGGTAATGCCCAGCTGGAAGTAGAGAATGAGCAGAGGAGCCAGAATCAGATTGAGCAGCACACCCGACATGATGCCCTTCATCGCATACATCGTATTGCCCTGAAATCGCATCAGATTATTCAGCGTAAGCGAGGTGGTCATAAAGGGAGCACCCAGCAGGATAATGCCCAGATAGCGCTCTGTATAAGGAAGAATGGTGGGCGTAGAACCCATCAGAAGACAGAGCGGAGTGAGGAAAAGATGCCCTAGGATGGCGATGAGGAGACCGGTAAGAAAACTCAGCACAAAGCCCGTTGTTGCCATCTTCTGTGCCTCTTCCGTATGCTTGGCGCCCAACTGTCGCGAAACATAATTGCCTGCTCCGTGACCGAAGAAAAAACCAATCGCCTGAATCACAGCCATTGCTGCAAAGGAAACGCCTACCGCTGCCACACTCTGCGTGTTGATGCTGCCCACGAAATAAGTGTCGGCGAGATTGTACATGCTCGTCGACAGCATACTGATAATCGTTGGTATGGCCATCGTGAAAATCACATGATGCACAGGGGCATGTGTGAGGAACGTATAGTTGTCTCTTTTCTCTTTCTTCATAACTTTATGATGCTCTTTTGGGGCATTTCAACCTGCAAAGGTACATAAATATCCACAAAGTTGGACAATTATGAACAAACTTTTATAAATTTATAAGAAAAGAGTTGCATTATTCATAAATTTATTGTATTTTTGCACCGCAATTGAATATATATACATAAAATAATATACTAATGAATGATGAGATAAGAATCATACCGATAACGACTAAAAAAGGGCTGAAAACCTTCATTCAGTTTCATTATGATCTCTACAGAGGCCATAAGTTTGCCATTCCTTTTTTGCGTTTCGACGAGATGAATACGCTGGACCCAAAGAAGAATCCTGCCTTTGAATTCTGCGAGGCTCAATACTTCCTGGCGGTTGACAGTGAGGCTCGTATCGTAGGCAGAATTGCTGGCATTATCAACCATCGCGCCAACGAAGAGTGGAACAAGAAGCAGGTTCGCTTCGGCTGGTTCGATTTCGTGGATAATGTAGCGGTTTCCTGTGCCTTGTTGCGCGCGGTAGAAAACTGGGGCAAGAGCAAGGGAATGAACGAATGCGTAGGTCCGCTCGGATTTACGGATATGGACCGTGAAGGCTTGCTCATCGAGGGCTTCGACCGGAAGTCTACGATGTATATCAATTACAATTATCCTTATTACAAGACGCATCTGGAGAGTTTTCCGCTCTATGAGAAGGATAACGACTGGCTGGAGTACCGCATCAGGATTCCGGAAGTGACGCCGGCTAAGTTTGCCAAGACTGCCCAGATGATAGAGAGCCGATATAATCTGCATGTTCATAAGTTTACCCGCCGCGAACTGACCTCGGGAGGAATGGGCAGGAAGGTGTTCGAAATCGTGAACGAGACTTACAAAAATCTCTATGATTTCCAGCAGCTTACGGAGAAGCAGATAGATGAGTATGTAAATACTTATATCAAGAAGGCAGACTTGAACCTGGTAACGGGTGTGGTGGATGGCAACGCTGGCAACAAGTTGGTTGCCTTTGGTGTTTCCTTCCCTTCGTTTACCGATGCGCTGCGCGAGATAGGCGATGGCAAGCTTTTCCCTACGGGTTGGCTGAAGGTGCTGAAGGTTCTGAAGTGGCACAAGACGGATACGGTAGATTTGCTCTTGATTGGTGTTCTTCCGGAATATCGCAAGAAGGGAGCCAACGCGCTTATTTTTGCCGATCTTATAAAGCAGTATCGCCGTTATGGCTTTAAATGGGCTGAGGCAATGCCGCAGATGGAGACCAATACCGGTGTTCAGAGCCAGTGGCAGTATCTGGAGAGCGAGCAGCATCGCCGTCATCGCTGCTATAAGAAGAAGATTTAAAAGTCTCTGTTTTGGGCCGTTTAGGCGTAAAAAAGATAGAAAGTGGGCTAAAAAGTTAACTTTGCTAACTCGCTCTAAATTGGACTTTGATTGAAAATCAAGAAGTTGGGCGTTTGCCTATATTATATAGGTAACAATATGGAAACGAGCGGACTTCTGCTCGTTTCTGTATTTTGCAATATGCAAAGAACGCCTTAATTCGGGGACAAAGATACGATATTTTTCTAAATATCCAATGATTTACAAGAGGAATTTTATGGAAATTAGAACTTTTTATAGTAAAACCTTGCTTCGCAAGTAATTTGAGATTAGAAACATCAGTGAATCCAAATTTAATGTATATTGTCTGTTTCCACAATTTTCACCGTGGTACGCCTCCCAACAATATATACCACAGTGAAACTTCTTTTTTTTATATAGTTGTGCGAAAAAAACATTAAGTCAATTCTTGTCATCATCTGTCGAGCCAATTCTTCAATTGTATGATTTTGTCTTTGCTGACCACAATTCGCAACTCAGGAAATCCATGAAGGCTAATGGTCATTCTGTATTTGAAGAAATTGGTGAGTTTGTCGATGCTGTCGATATTTACCGTATATTGTCGATTGGCACGGAAGAACAAGTCTGGATTCAGTTGCTGTTCCAAATCATTCAAGGATTGGTTGATGGTTACAGAATTACCATCACTTAGGAATGCCCTAACAACACCTTTCTCCGAGAAAAAGTAGCTTACGCCGGCTGTCTTGATAAGTTTGAAGCCATCAAAGATATGCACAAGAAAATGGTCTCTCCATTTTCTGCCTGTTGCCATCCCCATTTTCTCTATGAGAGCAGAATAGTCTATGCGCTCATTGCTCATGGCTTTTGCTTTTGAAAGAGCTTTTTCTAGTTCTTCTGGCAATATCGGTTTTTGAAGATAAGCTATGCCGTTGCTTTTGAAAGCCTCCAAAGCATACTCATTGTAGGCTGTGGTGAATATGACGGGGCAGTTGGGGCTATTTCCATGAAAGCCTCGAAGACATCGCCATCGCCCAACCTAATGTCGGCAAAAATGACATCCTCATCATGTGGATTATGCAGATAGTCTACGACTGCTTTTACCGTGGTCAGCGGACCTTGCAGCTCCATGGAATTGTCTATGTTTTGCAAGAGGCGTTTCAGTCTTGAAAAGCCACGTTCTTCATCTTCTATGATTAAAACTTTCATTGTTTATAAGATTGGAAGTTTTACTACAAAATATTTATCATCGTTGCTGACGATTAGCTCCTTTCCGATTTGTTTATAACGCTGGCGCAAGTTTGCCAATCCCTTTTGGGTTGTAGGTAAAGAACACTTTATTGGATTCAACACGTTCCTTACTATGACATACTCGTCTTGACGATATATAGAGATATAAAGTGGTGCTTCCTTGGTATGGCAATTATGCTTTATCGCATTCTCTACCATCATTTGTATCGCCAATGGTAAGGTCTTATTCTTGCATCTTTCCAGTTCTTCGGCAATTTCCACATGTATGGTATGAGGAGAACTTATCTCTTGAAGCTCACAATAGTTCTTCACGAAATGAATCTCTTCATATACAGGCACCATCTCATCATCCAAATGTGTGACTACATATCTGTAGATTTCAGAGAATTTCAGAGTGAAACTTTCTGCCTGTACAGGATTCTCCTCAATCAAGTCTGCCACCATCTCTTTAAAAGCTACGACTGAAATCTATCAAATATAGCCAATACCGGATATCATCCTGTCTCAGAATACACCTATTGTAGCAAAAAAACACCTTCTTACATTAAATCCATTTACATCTTATAAATCGAACTAAACATTTGCTCTTCGTCTTTGGAAACCTTAATAGAAATCGTATTAATAGGTCTGTTGTGGACAGATTTCCGCAAAATCCCTCCAAAATTTGGCCTTTTTGTATAATTCGACACTCTCTGCAGGAACATAAAGAATTGTATTCTGCAAGCCCTTGCCTTCACCTACTAATATAGGAGGAACCTCTTCTGTAAGGTGCAACCGTTTTATAGTGCATCCATATAATGCACTTGGAGGCATTTTTACATTGAAAGTAGGAAGAACTAAATCTTCTATTACCGATTTAGTATTAAAAGCCCCCATTCCAATCTCAGCCAATTGACAGTAACTATCAAAAGATATGCTTTTTAAACTGGAGCAACCCGCAAATGCCAGTATGTCTATTTTCTTAACATTTGCTTCTACGTTTATACTATCTAAAGATGTACAACGATAGAACGCTTTGTATGGAATGCATTTCAAGTCTCCTGGTAAATTTACCCTTTCTATATTTGAATTACTAAACATCTCATCAAGTATTGTATTTCCAGATGCATCTGTAGTGCACGAGAACATATTAAGATTCTTTATGGAACTGTTCGGTCCATTAGTCAATCTATATAGACAAATCATATCACTCACATTTAACCTTCCTGATAATGTTAATGTTCTTATATTACGACAGTTTGCAATATCAGAACCCAGAAGAGTCCCAAGTGTACCCTCTCTATATATATTTATATTTTCATTTTCATTAAACAAACGGGGCTCTTGTTGCAAAGTAATATGCTCGGTAGTTCCTATTTCTGCTATAGAAATATCGAGGATGGCCTGTCTACCCAAAGATAAATTTTCATCAACTTTAAGAACGACTTTATTCGTTTGTCCGTCTTTTTCGTGAGAAACCATTTCAATCCAAGAAGGATTCCAACCTATTCTACTTATACTACATTCACAATTGACATTTGCTTCAAAAGATACTTCAACCATTCCACCTTCACGTGTTATCTGCACAAGTTTATACGGAATATATACACGTTTCTCTGCCTCCTGTTTTATTGTTAGGAGTCTGATGTCATTACCATTAGTAAATTTGACATATGCGCACCTTTCGTTCCATCCTTTGTTCTCTGAAATTTTAATAGAACAATAGCTAATACCATCATTCCCTTCTTCTTTATTGATAGTAATCCAACTATCGTTCTGGTTGTCATTATTATTCGTAGTCGCAATCCAACTGTCTGAGTTACAGCCAATAGTTATAACCCGACATGTTGACTCATAATTGACAAACAAACCGTTTGTAAAAAGATTCTCAGTTTCGTTGTCAAACCACCAAGTATCTTCATGTTTTGTCTTATCACATGATAGAAACAGAATGCATGATAATAATGCTATAATATACAATGGATATTTCTTCATATTGTTCATTTTTTAATTATATTCATACACAGTACTTACTTTAAAATATATGAGCTATATCAGAGAAACGTTCTACAGTATCAATGATTCCACCAAAAACATTCATCTAAGGTGGCAAAATAAGTATCACGTTTATGCTTACACTGTTATTTTTATGCTGCATAACTTAAAAAAGAGACGGAAAATTCCGTCTCTTTTAATTATTTGATACGCCCTTCTTTTCTGAGAAGATTGATAAATTTATTCCAACCTTCAGAACGCTTATCTGCATTTTGTTTTGTCTTTTCTAAATTCCAATAATTCGGATAATTATCGTTGAGATAGTATTTGCCATCCTTGTCACAGAATAAGACCAAATCATCATATGCACGATTCACAACAGGATTGATATTAGCTGCTATAATGAACAGTGTTTCAGATGAACTTTTTACACTTATTGATGCATAGATTGGAATAGATTTTATTTTATCATATTCCTTAAATTTGATTTCTCGTGTTTTAGGATTGAACCATGCAATATCTAAATCAGTAAAGGCTATAGAATCCTTATGTTGCACAACATTGCCTGTGCTTACTTGACATACACCAAATAGTTGTGGTGATGTTTCCGTAAGAAAAGCATCTGTATTAGAGTTGCATGAACTAAATACAACCAATACTGTCAATAATATGATACCCAATAATTTCTTCATTGTTTTATCCTATATGAGTTTATCTATTAATTTCTTTTCGCCACAAATATAATGAAAAAATGTGAATAAATAAAAGATTTGCAAATATTTATTGTTATTTTTAATATTCTTTATGAAAATCTTAACATGTAAACTCCTTCTTTTTTGTATTTTTGCAACCAAAAAGAGTTGTTTGACTGCAAATGTACGCAGATTGCAGAAATTAGGAATGTTGCTAAATCATTACCTCCATTGAGGTGAAACCGTTATAAATCGCTCATTTTAAGCTATTCGGCAGATTTTAGCGTGTTTTACAAAAAAAAAGAAATACTTTGGCAAGATAAATAGTTTAGACACAATTTGTTTGCAAAGTAGAACTATTACAAACACTATCTTTTTATCACCTTCAATAATAGATGTGTTTCACAAAGGACAAACATTGTACATAGCTCCTAAACTATTATATACAAGAACTTGTCAAAATATGAAGGTCATTCACAATTCTGACATGTTCTTGTATGTTACTTACTTTATAGAAAAATAGTACATCATAGAATCTTTCATTTCATTTGTTGAGAACGAGAACGGCTTTACAATTTTGTATTGACCTCTTGAATATTTATATCGTTCTTTTTGCAAATTTATAGTGAAAGATTTTGACTCTCCTTTAGGTATTTTATAACCAATATCAACAAATGCATAATGTAATGGCAACCTAACCCATTTTTTACCATTGAATTTTGCTATATAATAATCTTCACCGATAAAAATATCTTCAGAATATTTATTGGTGACAATTATCGAAATCGTGTCTGCATTTGTTTTACTCTTTCGACCAACTTTTTTCTGTATTGTCGTTACTTTGACTTTTTCTTTAAAATTGCTAGGTGTGCAATATGAAAGTTGGAGTATAATGAGAAATGCAGTTACCGCAATAAACAAAACAATTAATGATCTTTTCATATGCAACTCAAAATTTAGTTAATAATTTTAATGCAAATTTACAAAAAAAGTGAGAGTCTACATTTTCTGATAGAATATTTTGTTTTTTTTAAAGAAAATATTCAAGTTTCGCAAGTTCAGAAGTTAAAGGAGTTATCACTCCCTACGGTCGTTCGGGAAGTTAAGAGACAATAGTCTTCTAGCTTAAACATAGGACATTTGTCCCTTAACTTCCCTCTAACTTCCCTAACTTCCCCACATGCGAAACTTCTGTTAAATGACAAACATACAGGAACAAGACTATTCTCTGTGGAAATGCTACATTAAGACAAAGAATACTACCTTTTTGTTTTTATCAGTATTTTATCTGCCTTTGCGTCTTAATGTCCCATTCTTGATGTATCTACAGCCTTTACGTTCTTCTCCTTGTAGCCACCAAACTTATAGATAACTGCAAAAGTGACAGATGCCCAGTTATAGTTTATCTTCATTCGGTAGTCTTGGTTGCCTTGCACGGAACGTGTGTCGTATAGGTTGTTGAAGATGTTGCTACCATTAAGGCGCAATCCCCATTTACCATCATGCGACGACCATTGCAGTTTGGCATTCATTCTGAAAATAGGACTTATGTCGTAGACTCCTTGTATAGCCTTTGTTTGATAGAAAGGATTAAGAATTAGGCGCAAGTCTTGTGTTTGGCATAGTTTTATAGATGCTGTACCTCCAAGTATAACAGAGAGTTTCTTGCGATTGAATGGCAAGTCGAAGAAATTACTGCTCTTGTCGTGCTTGTAGGTTCCTACAGCAAACACATTGCCATTGAGCCATTTGCCTGCATTGAATATGACTGACGCCTGCAATCCATAACTATTGGAATAGTCGAAGTTGGTTTCCTTCATTATCACAGCCATGCGTTCTGTGGTCTGATATGGCAACTGTACGAAATAGTCGGGCTTCAGACTTGCAAAAGCCATCAGCGTATAACGTCGCTTTATCTGCCACATCAGGTTGACGTTATAATAAGAGAAGGGTTTCAAGTCGGGATTGCCATGTATCTCTGAGTATGTTGAAGAATAGAAAACGTTACTCATGGTCGACCAATAACTCGGGAACTCCGAATTGGAGCTGAATGATAGATTGAGCAAATGGTTGTCGTTGACGTTCCACAAAGCATTGAGCGTAGGATACACGCGCCATTTATCCCATATCGGAGAGTGGTATTGCTCGGCAGCAACAGATGCCTCTACACTAATTGCCTTGTTTATCTGCTTGTTGAAACCAGCATATATGTTCCATATCCGCTCATTGTTGTCCACGCTACTTGTCCCATTGGGCTGGATGGTTCCATCCTTATCTATTGTGGTCTGATAACTTTTGTTGCTTGTGAATTGCCCTTTCACACCATACGACAATCCCCAGCCGTGTGCCAACGAATGGGTTTGGTCGGCCGTGAACATCCATTTGTTGATGGTCTGCTCACTGCCGCTTGTCAGGTTGCGTTCTGTTTCTGGCATGCTTTCATCCGTATGCATCGTGCCGTCGAGGGCTTGTTGCTGAGGCGTGCGATAGTAGGTGTACGAACCGTTAAGGGTGAGTCCGAAAGGAAGCGAATAGTTAACATCTACATTGTGCAGATACTCATGACTGTCATGATGCATTCCGCTAATGCTCGATCCTGTGGTGTTGCTGTTTGAGCACCTCTTGTCCCAGTGTCCTGTATAGGCAACGTCGAGACGATGGTTCTTACTGAAAGCATAATTCATCCCCAGTCTGTAGTTGTGTGTAATGCCAAACGACTTCTGCCCGGTTTCATCATTATAATACACACGATTGTTGCCAAGTGGATGATTGGCTATGCGTGAAGATTCACCGTATGAATTGCCGTTTACATATTTATATTGTGCGTCAAGTCCAAACTTGCCTCTTTGCAAGGAAAGATATAAATCGCCAAAACCTTTGGCGTATTTGCTTTGCTTCATGCCGCCAATGACCTGCCCCGAAAGCTGATTGGTACCAGCATAGTCTTTCGTAACGATGTTGATAGCCATACCACGCACATGATAGCGAGCAGGGGCAGACAGCATCACCTCGGCTTTTGCCAACTGTGCGGCAGGCATTGCCTTCAGACGCTCTGTCAGTTGTTCCTGCGTCAATGTGGTGGCTTGTCCGTTGACAATCAGCGTCACCTCATTGCCCGAAAAAGATATGCTGCCAGTAGCATCGCTGATGCCTGGTATGCGTGTCAATGCCTCGTAAGCGTTGTCGGCAGGCAACTGCTTCAATAGCAACGGCATATTGTACGATAGCATACCCCGCTCTGCCTTGACAATAGGGCGCGAACCTTTTACCATTACTTCTGGAAGATTGTGCATCATATTCTCCATTGTGAGCGAATCTGTATGCGTCAGAGTTTGAGCTTTCACGTTGGCAACAGAAAGCAGAAATAATCCTAAAAGAAATATCTTGTTGACCATATTTTATCTTTTTAATTGCACCAAAACGAAAGCAAACTGCAATTATTTGCCTCATTTTGTATTCCGATTGCAAAGGTATAAATACTTTTTGAAACAACATAATTTTAGGAGGATATTTAAATCACATTAAACAATGTTATACGTGCTTACACTTTGCATAATAATACAAAAATAACGTTTTCATTTACTTTTCTTACTGTTTATCTGCATTTTTATCCTATTTGATTCATCAATAAGTTGTCTTGCTATACTATCTTTATATGATGCTACCTCAACCATTTTATGGTGTTGATAGACAGAATCTTCATAAACATCAACTCTGGTTCTGAGCTTGTATATCACATCTTCATCTCGTTGCACATTGAAATGCTTTTCGATGTAGCGAATATTCGGGTCATCAGATGGAAGAACCATCTTCAATGCCCGATACTTCAAGTCTGCCTCCTCCCAATTTTGGTGCTCTCGCCATTGGGTGAGATTGCTCCAAATGGAGAGGACAAGGGATAGAGCCAAGCCTCCAATGAAAAGAAGAACTTTCTTCGAGGTTGGCTCGAAGCGATGGGTTACAACCTTCTTTTGAGGTGAATTGTTCAACACTTCAAGTTTGTCCTGCAATACCTTCGAGAAAACATCATTCCCTTGTCTCATCTGCTTGACTGCATCAACCAAGAACCTGCTTCGCTGCTCATTTTTGCCATGTTCAACCTTAATAAGGTCTGCAAAAACGATAATGGCATCTCTTAATTTGGATATTTTACCTCTGACTTCCTCTTCTTTGATAAACATCGCATTGATTGACTTATCCAACTTGGTTATGTCATTATTTGCAGGAACGGTTTCCGCTCCTGCGTTCTTTGTGGAGACAGAAAGTTCATCAACTTTCTGCTCCAATCTCTCAACTGTGCCGTAGATGGCTTCCAATAGTTCTTCTTTCATGTTCGATTCTAATTTTAAGTTTGTAACTTGCATCAAAGGCTGAAGCCCTTTCTGCGTTTTTTCTTTTTCTTCTTGGCAGATTCTTCCTCTGGGAATGGCTCATAAGTTTGGGCATTAGACGGAGCGAACAAGCCGATGGAAGAAATACCACTCCAAGGGTCTTGGGTATGTTCTGCCGTTGGTTGAGTCTGTTCTACTTGGTGACAACTTGGTTGTCCTCCCTGCATAGATTCGGCTCTTGGCGATACACGATTATACTCTGTGCCAAGTCTTGCATCCAACTTGCCAAAGCTGCATTCTCTGCAAATCTGCGTACCCTTGAAGCTATATCCGTCCTTGCAGAATCGGATGCCTTGCACCTTGGTTCGCTCCTTGTCCTTATAGACAAACTCCAAGAGAACACCTCGCTTTGCAAGTTCATTCTTGAATTTCTGCCAACTATCAGCGCCTTTCAAGGCATCCTTGACGGCATTGTGAATCTCGTATTTGGCACGCTCTGCATTGCGTAACTTGCGAGTATTAGTATTGCCCTTGTCCGTTCCGTAGGTCAGTCCATACTTGGATTTTAGAGCCTTGGTCACTTGCTCATTACGCCTGTAATCATTCCTGTCTGATATGAGCTTGCCCTCGTTATTGATGCGGTTATACACGATATGACAATGTAGATTGTCGGTGTTGTGATGCCTTACGATGATGAATTGAGTATCTTTTATCCCCATCATCTGCATGTATTCAAGGGCTATCTTAGCCATGAACTCATCCGTCAAACGTGGCTTGTCCTCTGGTTTGAAGCTCAATGCAATGTGTCCCACAGGCTTCTTAATCCTTGGATTTAGCTGCCTCTGTAGCTCGAAACTTTGCGTCATCTCGGCATTCGTACCGAGCAACACGCCATCTGAGGCGATGATTTTCGCCTCGTCCTTGCCTGTAACATAGCGGATGCAACCACCAAATGAGCTGCCCTTCTTTAGCTTGCCTATCATGTGGTATCCTCCTTTCTGCCCATACTGCTTGGCTTCGGTTTATAACTTGCTTGGCGATACTCGCCAAGGAT
>ERZ772883.452-NODE-452-length-42876-cov-13.395016_pt1 | contig 42876 bp, 79 predicted proteins | sample MGYA00580575_ERZ772883 | MGnify/ENA primary metagenome ERZ772883 (study PRJEB29015, sample SAMEA2737666) | human gut metagenome | biome: human gut; feature: human-associated habitat; material: faeces | place: China | collected 2012 ...
GTAATCGCGCAGAACACGTTCTGGCGGTGCAGGTCGCAAAAGATACCGCTCCGTTCGTGCCTATGCTCACAGGCTCTCTTAGAACGCGTACAAGGGTAACGGGAAACACGGTTGTTTATCCAGGTCCGTATGCCAGATATTTGTACTACGGCAAACTGTACGTTGACCCGCTGACCGGAAGCTCTTATGCGCGGAAAGGCGTTACGAAGGTTCCGGCGGTGCCGGAAAAGAATTTGATTTTCCACAGAACCGGGACTTGCTCCCATTGGTTTGAAGCATCCAAGGCGCAGAACATGGAGAAGTGGGTGCGTGTAGCAGAAAAGGCGGTGAAGCGTGATCTCTAAAGAAAAACCTGTAATGCTGGCATCCAGCAGCGAAAAGGCAGACCTTGACCGCCTGATGCTGATTTGGTCGAACCGCTTTCCCGGTATTCCGGAGAATGTGGATCTGATCAAGTACGAGTATTTCGCGGCAAAAACGGTAGGCATGGCGCTTTCCTCCGTTCAGGGAGCCGTTATTACCAAGAAGTATATCTGCGGTGGATATCAGGCGAAGTATTCGTTTGAAATCCATTACCAGATCGCACCACCCGGCAAGAGCGACGATACACGCTTGAAGGCGGTTGAAGTGCTGAACAAATTTGCGGACTGGGCGCAGATGCAGCGACCGGACATTGGAGAGGGCAGGCGCGCCCTCCGCGTTGAGACTTCTGCGTTTGCATCGTATCTCGGCGCGACAAGCGACCAATACGAGGACTACATGGTCCCGCTAAAACTGATTTACGAGGTGAATATATAATGGCAGATTTAACTTTTGCGACGCCCGAAGGTCAGACCATTGACCGCGAGCTTTTGATCGCGTATCTAAATACCGGCTCTAAGGAAGCTCCCACTTGGAGCGCCATCGGTAAGCGCGTGGAGGATTCCAGCGAAGAGATGGATTGGGGTCAGGAGAGCAAACAGGACATCCTGGGCAACACCTTCACCACCATGAAGAAGCCCGTTATTTCCCAGACCTTTGATCCCATCCCTATGGATTCTGGTGACGCTGCTGCGGTGAAGATGTGGAACCTTGCCGTCAAGGATCATGACGCGCAGGCTCTTGCCAATCAGGATATGATGATTGGACACTTCTATGCTACGTCCGGCGAGGCGAAGTTTGCCGAGCGATATGATTCCTGTGCTATTGCCGTGACGGGAATCGGCGGCGACGGCGGCGGTACGCTCAACATCACGAGTGAGATCACCTACGGCGGCAATCGTACGCTGGGCACCATTACCAAGGATACCAGTGGCGTGACCTTTACGGCAGGGGCTTAAAAACAAAGGGGCGGGCGCAAACCCGCCCCAATTTCGGAGGCTATTATGAAAGACCTGATTTTCGATACCGGTTTAGTTACCTACAACATCAACGGAAAATGCGAATTCTCCTTTAACCCCACCGACAGCGCCTTTGTGGAAAAGCTGTTTAATGCCTTTGATATCCTCGACAAGAAGCAGGATGCGTACAAGGCAGAGGTGGAAAAGACTGCCAACAAGCGGGAAGTTTTTGAAACCGCCCGGAAGATGGACGAGGAAATGCGTGAGATCATCAACGATGTGTTCGGCTTTGACATTTGCTCTGCCCTGTTCGGCGAGATGAACGTATACGCGCTGGCGGACGGCCTGCCGGTGTGGGCGAACCTGATGCTTGCCATCATGGATGAGGTTGACACCACCTTTGCCCGTGAACAGAAAGCCACCAACCCCCGCGTGAGCAAGTACACTAAGAAGTACCACAAATGAGGTACGATCTGCCGACTGCCGTAGAGGTAAACGGCGCTGAGTACCAGATACGCTCTGACTATCGCGATATCCTAACGATCATTGAGGCACTGTCTGACGCTGAGTTGTCGGAGGAAGAAAAGGCCGAAGCCATGCTTGACATTTTCTATCCAGACTTTGCGGAAATGCCGCAGAGCGACTACGAGGAAGCAATCAAGCAATGCGCAAAATTCATCAACTGCGGCGAAGAGCAGCGTGAAGAAAAGCGTGGGCCAAAGCTGATGGATTGGCAGCAGGACTTTCCCCTGATCGTTGCCCCAGTCAACCGCGTTCTGGGACAAGAAGTCAGATCTGTTGAGTATCTGCACTGGTGGACGTGGGTATCCGCATATCAGGAAATCGGGGATTGCACTTTTGCCCAGGTTGTGGGAATCCGCAACAAAAAGGCAAAGGGGAAGAAACTGGATAAAAGCGAACAGGAGTTTTACAAGCAGAACCGGCACCTGGTTGACTTCAAGCGGCAGTATACGGAACAGGACGAGGACGTTATCAGCAAGTGGATATGAAAACCGCCCTCCGGAGAGGGCGGCTGATTGGTGGCTTATTTTTCTACCAATTCTGCATCAATGCTGACTGTTTTAGGATCAAAAGTCAATTTATATGTTTTTGACTCGCAAACGTTCAGCTTAAATTTTTGACTTGAAACACATCCGCGAGCGATTGAAATTGTGTGGGACCCAAAATCGAGGCGGAGAGAAACGGGCGCGTCCAAATTATGCCCTGTTTTTTCTCCATCGATAATTAAAATCGATTTCCCCTCTATGACTGAACGAGGGCGTTCACGCTCCACATAAAAGTTTGGCGAGTTTGGATCGGCGGCATTTACCAAATTTGACATTTTCTCCACCAAGGATTCCGATCTCTTTTGGAATAATTCATCTGGAATTATACCGGAATCATGCAAATCTTTTAGTTTTTGCAATTCATCCAAAATTGACCCGCTTGTTTGCGTATCAGCACTTTTACTCTGGCTTGTTTGGTTGGAAATTGCAATCAACTTATCGAACAATTCTTTTTCCTTTTTCTTGTTCCCTGTTGGGGGAGTTGGCGTACATTCAATTACAGCGGTAGTCCCGTCTGCATATTCGACAAAAAAACTATAAAGAGAAAAGTTTGATGTATGAAACAACAAAGTTTCTTCCGCCTGCCTAACGCCAAGGAGCTTTGCGGACTTGATGTTGCTTTTGTTTTTGCTAAAAAGGCTCATTATATCACTCCTTAACAATTATTTTATCCAATATAACATATAAAATTGCACATTTCAAGCAATAGAAAGAGGGTGATTGCATGGCGGATGGTTCCGTTATTATCAAGGCGGATGTTGATGACAAACAAGCGCAGACTGAATTAAACCGGCTTACTAAAAAAATAGATTCGCTCAATGAAAAAATCAGCGATAAAAAGCAAGAGCAGATGCCACTGGTTGAGCAATCAAAACAATTAGCGGCTGTTCTCGATGACGCAAAGGCGAAACTGGACTATATGAAAAGCGGCGATGCGTTTTTTACATCCAGCTCTATAAAGGAGCAGGAGCAGACAGTAGCATCATTGCAAAAAGAATGGGACGGTGTGCAAAAAAAGGTTGAGGCAATGGATACGTCCATCGCCAAAGATACCCGAAGCCTTGAACGAATGAGCACCCGGGCGGGAGAACTTTCTGCACAGCTCGCGGGAGCCAAAAGACACACTCAGGGGATGTCACCCGCAGCCCAAGAAGCGGCAAAGCAGATGGAAAAATTCACCAACCGCATCAAGGGCCTTGCTCGACGCGTTTTTGTTTTTACGCTCATCACAAAGGCACTTCGCGCATTGAAAGATTATATGTGGAGTGCCATTCAAACAAACGAAAAGGCCATGAAGGCAGTTTCAAAGTTAAAAGGTGCTTTGCTGGTTTTAGCACAGCCCATTTTGAATGTGCTTATCCCTGCGTTTACTGTTTTTGTAAATGTGCTGACGCGTATAGTCAATACAATTTCCGACCTTGTTTCAAAAATATTTGGGACAACGGCAGAAGCATCTGCGGAAGCTGCTGAGAATCTATACGAAGAAAGCAGTGCAATGGATAAAACCGGGAAAGCTGCAAAGAAAACAAGTAAATCTTTAGCATCTTTTGACGAAATCAATAAGCTTTCCGGCAGCGATGACAAGGCCAAAAATGGGCCGGATTTTACAACGGGAATAAACGATCAACTTAGCGCAATCATGGAACTATTTACCGGCGCGCTTTTGCTTGCCATCGGCGCAATTTTAACGTTTTCCGGCGCTAATATTCCGGGTGGCATTACCCTGATGGCTTTAGGCGCTGCGGCGATCTGGGGTGCTGTAAAGACAGACTGGGGGGCAATCGCAAAACTGCTGCAAGGCCCAATCGGGGTTGTTACTGCGATCCTGTCGGTTGCGTTGCTTGCCATCGGTGCAATTATTTTGTTCTCCGGAGCAAACATACCATTGGGCTTGGGGTTGATGGTTGCTGGAGCAATCGGTCTTGCGTCTGTTGTTGCAGCTAATTGGGATACTGTTAAAAAGATGCTGCAAGGCCCAATCGGAGCCGTTGTTGCTCTTTTGAGTTTTGCGCTACTCGTAATCGGTGCAGTGATTCTGTTTTCCGGCGCGAACATCCCGCTTGGCCTTGCGCTAATGGCTGTTGGTGCTGCTGGGATGGCAACGGTCATTGCGGCAAATTGGGATACAATTAAAGAAGCACTGCAAGGCCCTGTTGGAGCCGTTGTTGGCCTGCTTTCTGGCGCGTTGTTGGTTTTGGGTGCAATCTTGGCGTTTAGCGGTGCAAGTGTTCCGCTCGGTTTAGGGCTAATGGTTGCTGGCGCAATTGGGCTTGCGACTACGGTTGCGGCGAATTGGGATACAATTAAAACCTTGCTGCAAGGCGCTATTGGCGGCGTTGTTGCCGTGGTTAGCAGCGCACTATTGGTTATCGGCGCAGTCTTAGTATTCAGCGGAGTCGCACTTCCTCTCGGGATTGGATTACTTATTGCCGGAGCTGCCGGTCTTGCGGCAACGGTGATTGCAAACTGGGATACAATAACAAATCTGCTGGGTGGCCCCATCGGAGCAATCACGGCTATGATAAGCGGCGCTTTGCTTGTCTTGGGCGTAATCCTTGTGTTTACCGGAGTTGGTATCCCTCTCGGTTTGGGAATGATCGTAACCGGAGCGGCTGGACTTGGCTCTGTGGTGGCACTCAACTGGGACTATCTGAAAGAAAAATTAAGCGAAACGTGGGAAAGTATAAAATCTTGGTGGCAATCAAGTGTTGCAAAGTATTTCACCGTTGAATATTGGCAAGACCTTGGCAAAAACATTATTGATGGGTTGCTCAATGGTTTGAAGTCAGCGTTTGAAAGCGTGAAATCTTGGGCTTCTAATGCAATGAGGAGCATCAAAAATGCATTTACAGGCGGCGGTAACGTCCGCACACCTGCCATCAATTCCGCATCCGTTCCCCGTTTGGCGACCGGCGCAGTGATTCCCCCGAACCGTGAGTTTTTAGCAGTACTGGGTGACCAGAAGCAGGGGAACAACATTGAAGCTCCTGAATCTGCCATCGAGGCAGCGGTGGCCCGTGGCATGGCGCAGTATGGCGGTGGCAATCAGACGGCGATCCTTAAGATCGGCGAACAGGAATTGGGCCGCATTATCTTCAAGCTGAACAAGGACCAGACGCAGCGCGTCGGCATTAAAGTGACCTAAAGGCGGTGGGTATGAATTACATCAAAATTAACGGGACTTCATTTGATGTGAATGTCGCGATCTCCAAGTACAACGAAAATTTCAGCGTTCTCGATGGGGAGAACGCTGGGAGATCGAAAGACACAGGCCGGATGATCCGCGATGTTCTGGGGACGTACATTGGGCATAAGGTGACCGTTTTCCGCAGAGGGGACGATTACAGAAGCTACGATGCGTTCTGGAACTATCTCAAATCCCATTCCGTTGACGATTCTGTTTTGCTTGAAGCTGCGGACGGCAACACAACTATTTCCTATCGCGCGTACTACACCAGCGCATCGCACGATATTGAAAAGGTTGAAAATGGAATCAATTATTGGGGTGAAATTGAAATCCATTTCATCCCCATCGCACCGCAAATCACGCGGTAAGGAGGGCTTATGGATTATGCAATGATCGGCCCTTATCAATTTGACCGGGATGCGTCTAAGGACGATATGCGGTTAGACTACTGCTCGTCTTTTCAAGAAGTTGCATTGGATGAAAGCAGCCTTTCGTTCGATACGGTCAGCGTAGAGGTTTGCACTAAAACAATAGGCACACAGCTTTCTGCGCTTCCGAATAACACCCCAATCGTTGTTTACAGGGACGGAGAAATCAAGGCAAGATTTGTGAGCAGTGGCGTTTCTCGTATCGGGCCTGTCACTTATCAACTTACAGGGAGGTCTCCTATGGGCGCGCTTACCGGCATGGTGCACGCTGGCGGCATTTACACAGGCCAGACCGTGGAAGAGGTTGTAAAAGAAATCTGCGGCAACATCCCTTCGCTGATAAAAAGTGTATATGCCGGAGTTAAACTTTACGGCTGGCTTCCTTATGCGGATGGGAAAGAACGCTCTGCACGAGACAACCTCGCACAAGTGCTTTTCGCCATTGGGGCCTATCTCCGCACAGACCTGAACGGTGTTTTGAGAATTGAACCATTGTGGGACGGTACGGCATCGTTGATTGATGTCGACCGATCTTACACCGGGGGAACCGTGAAATACGATTCACCTATCTCTGCCGTGACGGTAACGGAGCATCAATACGTTGCGGGAACGGAAGTAAAGGAGCTATTCTCCGGCACGGCGCAGAATGGCGATATCATCACATTCTCCGAGCCGATGCACTCCCTCTCCGCAACCGGCTTTACCATTCTGGAAAGCGGAGCGAACTACGCCAAGATCTCCGCTGGCACTGGCGCACTGACTGGCAAGGCGTATATCCACAACACCCGCTTAATCACTCAGCCTGTGACGGCAGGCGCGGCGGAAAACGTGAAGTCGGTTACGGATGCCACACTGGTATCTCTGGTGAATTCCTACGCCGTGGCGAAGCGTCTTGCGGACTATTACAGATGCCGCGAGACTATCACCAATGACATTGTAAGCGGACACGAGAAACCGGGACATGTGGTAAGCGTATATCATCCGTATGACAAGAAGATGGTTTTTGCGTGTATACAGTCTCTGGACACCACAATGAGCGCGACGCTTAAAAGCAGCATGGAAGCATTGGTGGGATTTACCCCGGCACAGCCGGAGCAGGCCGAATATTTCAGCGAGCGGGTCCTGCTGACCGGATCGGGCACGTGGACGCCGCCGGAAGGCGCCGAAGCGGTGACGGCGGTCCTGATCGGAGACGGGCAGGACGGCACTGCCGGGCAGAATGGCGAGGGCGTGATGCTCACGGGTCAGACGATCCCAAACACCTGCTCCGGCTCCTTTCCCAGCGCGTCCGCCGGGAAAGGCGGCAAGGCCGGTTCTCCCGGCTCTGGCGGCAAGATTTTCCAGATCACCATGGATATCACCCCCGGCATAAGCTTTTCCTACGCCACCAGCCAGAACGGCGAGGCCGTATTCGGAAGCCACTCCAGCGCGGAAGGCTCTGCGTCACCCAATGGCTACTACGATGATGTCACTGGAAAAACCTATGCCCGGCAGGGTGCGGTTGGCTATGATGGCGGTGACGGCGGCGCTCCCGGCAAATCCGGAAGGTCTGTGGCTGGCTACAAGGGCGGCTACGGCTCTCAAGCGGAGGAATACACCATGAGGATGACCGAGAACAACATCCGCTATACGCAGACTTTCAAGCATCAGGGTATCGGTGGCCCCGGCGCGGCCATGGGGACAGAAGTCACATGGGACCCGTCCCGTTTTTCGGTCGGCATGCCGACATTTATCCCCAACATCAGAATTGTAGGCAGCGCACCCGGCGCATCGGCCGTCTCCGGAGCTGACGGCGAAAATTACGGCGATGGCGGCGGAGCCGGACACGGTGGCGGCGGCGCTGGCGGAATCGGCAGTTGCAGTATTTCCATGTCTCCAACGCCCCCGTCCACGCAACATCAGGTGCTTAACTTCTCCGGCGATTTGCAGCACGGCGGCTCCGGCAGCTCCGGCGGCAAAGGAAAGCCCGGCTGCATCATTCTGTTTTACGGGAAGAAGAAAACCATCAAATCCGGGCCGTTGGTCCAGCGTGGCGGCGGGCTGTTCTTTGACCGCCTAAACAAACTTTTCATCGTGTGAGGTGATTCCAATGACGATTGAACAGAGAGTCGCAGTTTTGGAGGAGATATTCTCCAAGCTGCAAGACTATTACACATCCGCCTACTCCGGCGAGGAGATCGATGCGCGGCTGGCGTCCGCCGGTGTGCCGGTTGGCATCACAAAAGAGTACAAGAGCGTGGCCGAGATGAACCAGGACTTCACCGGCACTGACGTCCAACGCGGCCAGTTCGTCCTGATCCTGCCGGACAGCACGTCCTCCGCGGACTACGGAAAGGTGTACCTCAAGGGCACGGCCAACTGGGTGTATGCCTTCACGTTGACCACGCTAACGTCCATCAAAGGCCCCATTGGCCCTCCCGGCAAAAATGGCGTCAAGGGCGATCCCGGCGAGGCCGGTTCCAGCTTCGCCATTCTTGGCTACTTTGATACGCTGGACGCCCTCAAGGCAGCCGTCCCAAATCCCAAGGCCGGTGACGTGTACGGCGTGGGCACTGCGCCTCCGTACAACATCTACATCTGGGATTCCGTCCACGGCAAGTGGGTGGGCAACGGCAATCTTCAAGGCCCGGAGGGGAAGCAGGGTATTCAAGGCCCCGAGGGAAAACAGGGACCTGAGGGGAAGCAAGGCCCGCCCGGCCCCGTGGGCGGTTCCAGCAACTTTGTCCGCTACGACGCGGCGCAGAGCCTCACCGACGAGCAGAAAGCGCAGGCCCGGGCGAACATCGGGGCGAACACCGTACAAGGCGCGGTCCGCTATGACGCGGCGCAGAGCCTGACGGACGCACAGAAAACCCAGGCGAGGGGGAATATCAACGCTGCCCCCGGCGGGTACGGGTTAGGAGAAAATACTGGGAAATACATTGCATCGCGGGCCGTATTAGATGCAATTGATAAGAACGGAATCTACTTTTACTACAATCCGGACGAGACAATCGGCAACTATCCATACGGACAAAGTGGTGCTGTGCTTCATATCTGTAATGACAGATGCCATACACAATTCTTTTTCCCAAGTAGTACAGATACACGCTACTGGATGCGAACACGTTACGCGCTTTCAGAGACGTGGGGCGCATGGGAGTTTGTAAAAGTTCCGATGGACCTTGGCGTCGAGTACCGCACCACGGAGCGGTATCTGGGCAAGCCGGTGTATACAAAACTGGTTGACTGTGGCGCTCTGCCAAACGCCACACGCAAAACTGTAAATCACGGTGCTACTGTGGAATACATGCTGCGCTGTGCGGCTAACTGCACTGCTGGGTATAAGGACAGTCTACCGTATTGGTATAGTGATGTCGATTATTGCACGGTCTACGCCTCTACCACACAGATTATCTTCAACACTCCTAAAGACCTTTCAGACCGGACGGCAAATGCACAGATTTGGTACACCAAGCCAGACACATAAGGAGGAGACATCATGAAAGTTATTAAATATCAACTCTGCACCGAGGTCAACCACGGGACAGAGGACAAGCCGGACATTCAACAGGTTTTTTCCGCTGTCACGCTGGGATGGAGCGAGGCCAATGAGCAAATCGCCAAGGCGGAAGCCTACAATGGCGAGTACACCATTGAGGATGATGGCGAGCCGGAGCCTGTTATCCCGCCTACCAATGACGAGCTGGCGGCGGAGAACAAGCTACTGAAACAGCAGGTGTCTGCCCTGACGGAGCAGCAGTCTTTCTATGAGGACTGCATCGCCGAGATGGCGTCAGTAGTCTATGCGTGAGTTTTGGGCGGATGCCGCCCTAAACCTATATTTTTTACTATCGAAAGGAGCAAGAGACATGATGGCTATGTTGTTTGCACAGAGAGTGATTCTCGGAAAGACGGAATTTGACAAGGTTCCGGCCAAGCTGAAAGCACAGGTGGCGGACATCCTCATCAACGAGTGCGGCTTACCGGAGATGGTGCCCGCCGAGTACGGCGGCACGGCGGATGCCAATGCCTGACCGCTGCGTATGCTGTGGGGCCATTGTCCCGGAGGGGCGGCAGGTCTGCCCCATCTGTGAGCGGCAGTGGCCCTGGTTTTAACTGCACGAAACGAAGTCGGAATTATATAAATAAAGGGGCTGGGGGCAATCGAAGCAATACAAATTGTAATCAGCGCAGTGACAAGCTCCGGCGTGACTGCCATTATTCTTGCCATTCTGCAACGGAAGTGGGCCAAGGATGACCGGCAAGACGCCATTATGGAGGCGCTGAAAGTGCTGATGATCGACCGGGTGCGGTATTTAGGCAACCGGTACATTCAGGCGGGCAGCGTAAGCCTGTCGGACAAAGAGACGTTGCAGGATATGCACCGGGCCTATAAGGCGCTGGGCGGCAACGGACATTTAAACACAGTGATGGAAGAAGTGGACGAGCTTCCCATCAGAAAGGGGTAAAACATGGAGACATTGAAAAAGAGGCTTGGGAACCTGCTGACGGTCAAGAGCATCGTGACAATCGTTCTGACGGTTGTATTTACGGTGCTGGCGCTGCGGGGCAGCATTTCCGGGACGGAGTTCCTGACTATCTTTACCACGGTCATTGCCTTCTATTTTGGCACCCAGCGGGTCCGGGAGGACAAGGAATGACCAGGGCGGGCACTGTCCCGCTCTCCGACCTACAGTGGATTAAGATTTACTTCAATACCAAGCGCCTGCACTCCACCACGACCAATCTGAAGAAGATGCTGGCGGAGGCGGGCGGGGACTGCATTTGCAACGCCGCCATCTTCCTGTGGGAAAAGCAGGCCAAGAAAAAGGGGTATCCTTTGCGCAAGGCAAAGGCACTACGGCCCGCCTGTCATCTAAAGGCGGACGGCGAGGTACGGAAGGCTCCGAATTACCGGGCGTGGGCCATCAGCTGGAACACGCCGGAGGATTTTGGGGTGCGCACGGTGCCCAACAGCGATGCTAACTACATGGAGTGTGTCCACGCCATTATTGCCGGAAAGAAGATTAGCCCCATGAATTACGGAAGCGATATGGGATATTCCGCAGCCAGGACGGCCATCGGGACGAAAGACGGGCGCTTTGCCTATTACGTCAGCCGGGACCGCCGGAAACCGGAACAGCTGCGGGACCTACTGTATAGTTCTGGTTGGGACAATGCCATTATGATGGACGGCGGCGGGTCTACCTGCTTTATGGACAGCGACGGCAATGGCTTCACCGGTGACGGGCGGATCATTCCCTTTTTCCTTATGTGGAAGTACAAGAGCGGCGACGCATTCGAGTCGGAAGGAGAAAAACCTATGAGCGTAGAGATCAATGCCTACAGTAAGGCGAAGGACGGCGGCAAGAAGCTGTCCACAAACTTTACAGTGGAAGAATTTGCCTGCAAAGACGGCTCCGACACCGTGCTGGTAGCCCCCCGGCTGGTGATGGTTTTGCAGAGCATACGAAGTCGCTTCGGCGCGGCTGTGGCCATTAACAGTGGGTATCGGACGCCGCAGTACAACGTCAAAGAGGGCGGCGCGGCACACAGCCAGCACTGCTACGGCACGGCGGCGGATATTGTGGTCAAGGGGCAGACGCCGGAGGCTGTGGCGGCGTTTGCAAGGACGCTTATGCCCGATTGGGGCGGGGTGGGCGTCTACAAGAGTTTTACCCACATCGACGTCCGGGAGACTAAGGCCGACTGGAACGGGTGAGAGGAGGAGCGGCATGAAGCAAGGAAACAACTGCCTGCTGCCCATCAGAGTCAGCGGGATAGACCCCGGGCTGGTGGAGAGCATCCAGCTCAAATTCCAGCAGGGGGAGGTGGTCCGCAAGGTGGCGTATCCATCGGATGAAGCCACTTTAAAAGGAAATATCGTGTATATCACATGGACGCCGGAACAGACGTTTGCCTTTGACCCCAACGCCGAAATCCAGCTGGACGCACGGGTCAAGCTCAACGGCAGCGACTACATGCCGGACGTGCAGATCGGGCGCATCTACATGATGCCCACGCTCTTCACCCGGCAGGAGGTGTTAGGCGATGCTTGAGCTGCACATCCAGTATCCTACTGTGGCAGCACTATCGGCGGATAGCCCCACTCCGGTGGGGCTGGCTGCTCAAGGGGCCACCCTCCGGGGCCAGGATGCCGACATTGCGGCAGTAGAGAAGGCCACGGCAGCGGCAAACCAGGCAGCACAGTATGCCAGTGAGACTGCCGCAGACATCCGTCGCCGAGCGGATGCCGGAGAGTTTGACGGCGCGACAGGCCCCCAAGGACCCGCAGGACCTACCGGCCCGCAGGGGCCGAAGGGAGACACCGGTGATACCGGCCCGCAAGGCGCGCAGGGGCCAACGGGCGAGACCGGTCCAGCAGGCCCCCAAGGCCCACAGGGCGAACAGGGGCCGCAAGGTGCAACTGGCCCGCAGGGAGCGCCGGGGCACACGCCGGAGGCAGGCGTGGACTACTACACCGCTGAGGAGCGAAGCGCCTTTGTGGCGGACGTGCTGAATCAGTTCCCGGGGCAAAAGATCAGCAATGCTACCAAGGCCACCAGCGACGCCAACGGGCGGATGATCTCCCCGGTATACAACCAATTTTACAGCAACCTTGGCACACCGTCACTCTTTGAGCTGGCGGCATTGGCTCCTGAGTTTGGCTGTAAGTCTGATTTTCTGCCCAAGGCAAACGTGCAGTATGAGATCAGCAAGGACTTGGGCGAGACGTGGGAGCCGTTTGAGGTCAGCGATAACGACCACGCCACCCTTTGAGGCGGCACCTATCAAGGCCAACTCGCGATCTCCAAATTTGTGGACCCGGCAGACGACACCAGCAACCCCATCTATTTCCGCATGACGATGACCCCGGTATCTTATGTGTACATCAACCTGCTGTATATGTACGCATCCGGGCAAGGCGGACGATACCACATCAAGTACGAGAAACGGAAGCAGTCAACGCAGGCGTGGATGACGCAGTACGAGACGCCGGGAAATAGCTATAACAGTCTGGGGTGGCCGGGTCATGATATCATCTACCATCCGGCGATCCCGTACTCCCTCTATGCCGGAGCATCTTACTTTGACCGGCTGCGGATCACGATCTACAACATCCCGGACTATCGCGACAACGCCGTCAAGTATCCGACTTTTGTCCTGTACAAGGTAAAACTGTATGGGGGCTATCCGTTGCAGGATGACGTGAGTGGCATCAAGATCAATGGGGTGGACAAGACATACGAGTTCCCGGCAGCCATCAAGCTGGGCGGGACAAAGCTGACCGAGGCGCAGCTTAAAAAGCTGCTGGCGTTGATTTAATTTTGAGAGGAGGCACAGATGATGGCAACATCCACGCGGCATGGCCGCGCTCTGCAAGTCTGGATATACCATGGATACTCAACACAAGGCGATCCGGGCGCTGTTGTCATCAATGGCCCCCACCAGAGCGGAGGAGGCCGTCCGGCGGGTCGGGCTGCCTTCTGACGAGGAGACGGCGGTGCTGGCAGTGGACGTCCACGGCCGGAGTTGCCTACAGGTAGCGGAGCAGCTTTATGTGAGCGTGGACACCGTGAAGCGACTACGGCGCTCTGCTTACCAGAAATTGCAAGATGAAATCTATACTACACGTTGAGAGACGCGGTTCACTTTGAACCGCGTCTTTTTTGCGCACTTTTCTGCCCTTTTCCTGCCACTTTGAATGGAGTTTTTTGATTTACCATGAAAGCAGAGCAAGGGAGGGGTTCTCCGTGATTACAACTGGTAGAGAATACATTGACCGTCTGCGGGCGTGCGGAATGAGCGAATCCAGCGCCACAGATATTTGTTATAAATACGCGGCACAGGATGATGAAGAAGGGCTGGCTGAATTGGTAAGAGCAAACGAATTGCTCTACGATGACCGCCGGGAATATGTATAAGTATTTCAACCCCAACCCCTGCGGGAAAAATGTGGGGGATTGCACCGTGCGGGCAATCGTCAAGGCTACCGGCAAAGATTGGGGCGAAATTTATTTGCGGCTCTGTATCCAAGGGTATCTGGATGGTGATATGCCGTCGGCTAACGCCTGTTGGGGGCGGTATCTCCGCAGCATCGGATATCGGCGGTACATCGTGCCGGACACCTGTCCGGATTGCTACACGGTGGGCCAATTTGCGGAGCAACACCCGGCAGGGACGTATATTTTAGCGCTGTCCGGCCACGTTGTCTGCGTACAGGACGGGGTAATCTGGGATAGTTGGGACAGTAGCAACGAGACAATCTTATATTACTGGGTCAAGGAGGATGATTGACATGGCATACACACCTTACGGCTGGCAAAATCCCTATTACGCACAGCCTATGCCGGATAACCTGGCACAACTCCGCCAACAGCAGATGCCTCCAATGATGGCACCGCAGCCCCCGCAGAATCCGATGGCGCAGAGCGGTGTCCAGTGGGTCAGTGGGGAACAGGAGGCCCGAAACTGGATGATTGCGCCCAACGCCGCCGTGGCGCTGTGGGACAGCACGGCTCCCACCGTGTATCTCAAGCAGGCGGACGCCAGCGGCAAACCGACCCTTAAAATTTATGACCTTGTAGAGCGCTCTCAGACGCCGCCTGTCGCACCGCAGGCTAAGGCCGTGGATTTTGTCACGCGTGAGGAATTTGACCGTCTGGCAGCGATTGTTGGCGAAATTCGGGGCAAAGAAAAGCCAGCGAAGAAAGTAAAGGAGGCTGACGCTGATGGCTAATCCGTTTTTTAAGGCCATGGGCGGCGGTCAGATGCCGGGGGCGATGGGCCAATTCCAGCGGCTCATGCAGCAATTTAACCAGTTCCGCGCCACGTTTCAGGGCGATCCAAAAGCGGAGGTGGAAAAGCTGCTGCAATCCGGCAAAATGAGCCAGCAGCAGCTGAACCAGCTGCAGGCAATGGCAAAGCAATTTGAGAGCTTTTTGCGGTAATCAAAATCGTGGCCACGATTTGATTGATAAAATTTTGAAAGGAGAGATATTATGTCTCTATCTGACGGTATGCCGACGATGACCATGCCTGTGGCTCCCGCCAACACCTCCGGCAGCGGAAACGGCTTTGGCTGGGGCGGTGACGGTGCATGGTGGATCATTATCCTGTTTTTGTTTGTTTTTTGCGGCTGGGGCGGCAACGGCTGGGGCAACAACGGCGGCAATGGCGGCGGCGTGGTCGACGGCTATGTGCTGACCTCTGACTTTGCCAATGTCGAGCGCAAGATCGACAGTGTAAATCAGGGTCTTTGCGACGGATTTTACCAGCAGGCGCAGCTTGTCAACGGCACCAACATGGCGATGGCCAACGGCTTTGCACAGGCCGAGCTTTCCCGCAGCAACCAGCAGGCGGCTCTCATGCAGCAGTTGACTGCCATGCAGATGCAGGCCGCTGAGTGCTGCTGCAACACCCAGCGCAGCATCGAGGGCGTGCGCTATGACATGGCCGCTCAGGCTTGCGATACCCGGAACACGGTGCAGAACGCCACCCGGGATATCATCGACAATGCCAACAGCAACAGCCGCGCAATCCTCGATTTCCTGACCCAGAGCAAGTTGCAGGATCTCCAGAGCGAGAATCAGGGTTTGAAGCTGGCCGCATCTCAGGCGGCACAGAACAACTACTTGATCTCCCAGCTGCGGCCCACGCCCATTCCGGCGTACCAGTCCTGCAATCCCTGGGCAGCAGGCACATACAACGGCTGCGGTGGCTGCGGCTGCTGACAACTGCATAATTTAGCTTCCCGGCGGCATGACCGGGATGATCGGCCCCATGCCGATACTGACAACAACGCGGCGGGGCAATAGCTCCGCCGCTGTTATATGAAAGGATTGATTTTATGGCTGAGTATACTAACTCCAACATTGTTGAGGTCGCAGCGGGTCAAAACGTGCCACTTACCAAGACAGCAGTCAACAGCAAGACATGCATTGTGCACCGTGAGGGCGCGGGCATCGTTACCCTGCGGGGTCTGACCAACCAGTGCAAGGCCCGTTTCCGCGTGGCTTTTGGCGGCAATATTGCCATTCCCACCGGCGGCACGGTGGAGGCCATCACCGCCGCTTTGGCTATCAACGGCGAGCCGCTGACCGGCGCCACGGCTACCGTAACCCCGGCGGCGGTGGAGAACTATTTTAACATTTTTGTCAGCGCCATTGTGGAGGTGCCTCGGGGCTGCTGCCTGACGGTGGCCATGGAAAATACCAGCACACAGGCGATTAACTTTGCCAACTCCAACCTGACTGTTGACCGTGTGTCGTGAAAGGAGACGGACTATGCGAGATTATGATGATCTGCGGGAGATGCTGTGCAAGGAATTGGACGATCTCTACGATGAAACCGCTAAGAAGGGCGGCGTAAATGCTGCTGATCTGGATGCCATCCGGGATATTACCAGTGCCATCAAAAACACCTACAAAATTGAGATGTTTGAGGGCGGCGACTACTCCCGTGATGGAGACTGGGGCGCCAGCATCCGGGGCACCTATGGCCGGGGGAATTCCTATGCGCGGCGCGGCACCCATTATGTGCGGGGCCACTACAGCCGTGGGAATAGTCAGGAGCGGATGCGCATGCAACTGGAGGACATGATGCGGGAGGCTGATACTGACGCTGCCCGCGATGCAATCCGCCGCTGCATGGATGCTCTTGGAGACTAAAGGGGGTATGCCCCCATGGTCGACGAACGCGAACTGTCGTTATGGATTAGCCGATTAGAAACAGAGGAGTCCAGCTGGGCAAACTATGAAAAGCTGGCGGCGCTGTATATTATCCAAAACCAGAACCGGGAACCGATAAGGGAAAGCCATATGGTTGAGGCGTATTCTGAGGCCCCCGCACCTGACAGCGATTTCCTCCGGGCGGTGTCTAACGTTGACCCGGCCCGTGCGTGGGAAGTCATGGACGAGCTGATGGATAGCTTGAAAGTGGTAAACGAGCGGGTTTATAATAGCGTCATGCGGAAATTGGAAGCGTTTTAAAAACGTCCCCTGCCTGTATAGGCGGGGGACGCTTTATCATCTTTAAATTTCATCTGTAATTTCATCTGTAATTTGATTGTAAAAATGCGCTTTTTCATGTAAAAAAACGTCAAGCCTTGTTGCTTTTAAAATGGCTGAACCCGTTGAAATATAAAGAAAACCCCGCAATCACAAGGATTGCGGGGTTGGTCCGAGTGGCGGGAGTCGAACCCGCACAAATAACTGCTACAACCGTTGGAAATACAAAGTTTTTAATTGTTCATCTGTAATTTTATCTGTAATTCTTTTTCAAAATAGCGATCGAGGTTATCTGCGACCTGCTTTGATTTCTTGCTAATTGTATGCTGATACACGTTTTTAAGCATATTGTTTGTGGCGTGTCCCATCCGCTCCATAGCGTATTTGTCTGGCACGTTCTGTTCAAGCATTACAGATGCGTTGACGTGGCGCAGATCGTGAAATCGGAATGGAGGGATATCATGGCGGATACAAGCGCGTCTTAAATGGTTATACATGGCGCTGCGGGTGTAGTGCACGATATATTCGTCTGTGCGCGGCGTTTCCTCCAGTAGGTGCATTATGTACGGAGGGACCTGCAAGCGTCGGTTTCCGCTGTATGTTTTCGGTTGCTTTAACTCAGGCCCGTTTTCACCTTCAACGAGTGCTTGCTTGATGATAAGCGTATTCCCATCAATGCAATCCCATGTCAGGCCGCGAATCTCCGATGTTCTCAGGCCAAGCCAGACGGCCAGCAGAAACGGCAGCTCAAATTGTTTTCCACGGCAATCCTCATGCAGTGTCCGAATCTGGTCCATGGTAGGGATTTGGATTTTTGGAGCTTCCTTCTGTGGCAGCGTAATGCGGAACATCCGATCTGGGAAATATTCTGCCATTGCTGCGGTGAACAACCCGTAGGCATTGCGGACGTATTTAGGCGATTTGGAGCGAGCCATTTTATTGACGGCCCGTTGTACACGCTCTTGCGAAATGCTATCCGCTGGATCATCCATGATTTCCTGGAAAACGGATTTGCGGAGCTTTTTATACCCATTGATCGTAGTAGGGGATAGAACGGTATCTTTGCTGGAGATGTATCTATCGATTACTTCTCCAACGGTGAACCTTATTTTTATCTTGGCGGCTTTGGCACCAGACTTGATGGCGGCAGCTTCATTTTCAGCTTCTCGCTTGGTCGGAGCCGTGATGGAGAGACGCTTTCCGTCTACCATGATGTTGATATACCATGAGCCGGACGGCAGCTTTACCGCCTTCGGTATTTTCATATTATTCCCTCCAAAAACCGATATTTAGGGCGTGCATATCCACAAATACGCACCAGCACAACAGCAGGCTAATTGCTATGCCCATAATCAAAATCACGCAGTTCCGAATCCGCAGACCCTTTTCCATGACGTGAATGGTATAGTTTTGCACGTCAATCATCTCCCGCTTGTTGGACAGGCGCTTTTCCAGCCCGTCCTTTTCCGCCTGCAAGGTTTCTTCCGTGGCGGTACAGTGATCGCCAATACCAAAAAATGCATCCAAAGACACCCCCAGTGCCGCACAGATACCAGCTGTGGTATAAAGGGCCGGGGATTTGGACGCATGGGCGAAGAAATTATTAACGGTGGAGAGGGGGACACCGGAAGCATCGGCAATGTCCTGGGCCGTCATGCCCAGCGCGTTCTTTTTTTCTCTGCATAGTTCCTGAATCGTCAAAAAAATACCCCCTCCTGCATAATCAGACAAAATATGGACAGGCAGAGACCAATTTTGGTTTTGTAACAATTTGTCGGAAGGTGTCGAATACCCAAATTTGAAAATTGCTCTACCTACCCTGTTTCTGTTACGGTTACATCACGGCAAGCCAATGCCCCCAAGGCTTGCCCTCCGGCCCCCGCCGTTTGTTGCAGAGGCGGCGGGGGCATTGGTTAGCTAATAGCCCAGGAATTGCCGCAGTTTTGGCAAAGACAAATCTTTTCGTTTTTAACGACAGTCTTTTCGTTCCCCTTGCTTTTTTTCCAAACGAGATTAGATATGCCGAGAGTGCAAAACGCAGTCACGCCGCGGGCGGCATTGTTCAGATGCCCGCCAATTCCGTTTCCGTGTTTTTTCGTGGAGGTCGAAACCTGCTGAATTTCAATCGTTACATTTTCGCTTCCGCAATTTGGACATATCATGATAAACTTTCTCCCCTCTGTTATTGTATTTTCGACTGAACAAAGTGCAATAATCGACATATAGTAAAATAAAAAGTGACCCTGCGGCCGTAAGCCGCTCCACAGTATTTCTTAATTGTTGCACAGCGCCGTGCATCAAACACCTGTTGTAGAACATAGGGATGAATACCGAAAATGAGGTCGAAGTATGGACGCACAGGTGCAAGCTGCGGCGGCGCTGTATCTGATCCTAACGCCGAAGCAGAAAGATGAAACGCTCGCACTGATTAAGCGCATCCTCGCAGAGGAGGAGCAAAAAATAGCCTTAGAGCCAAACGGGGGGACGCAAGATGTTGTATAACGACGCAAAATGTGATACAATAAGCAGAGCAGACGTTGAGATACTGCGCAAAAAACTGGTATGCGTCGCGCTGGCGCTTTCGTATGAAGAAAAGGTACAGCTTTTAAGATTTATTGAAGGAGAAACAGCCAATGAAAGAGGCTATGATTGCATGGTACAGAGACACCAAAATGGTTGACGCTGTGAACCGCTGCATGGACGCAATCTGTGCGTCTGGACTTTCCGCAGATGGCGCAAAATATCTTCCGGCTTGTCTGGATCAGGCCATTCGTGCCAGCAATCAGGTTGCTGCTCAAAATACGCAATTCCACGCTGTCCATATAAGCGTGAAAGAAACCGATGGCGGGTATGATGTTACGCCTTTTGAGTTAAGATTTGTTCGATAGCCGCCGATGGAGATTGTTTAATTACCGTATGAAAAGGAGGTTCATTATGAGAAGAGAAGATTTGCAATCTATTGCTGTTTCATGCTTTGGGAACTATTACAGCGTAAAAATTGGCGACGTTGAGATTAGCAATGTCAAAGCGTATTGTTTGGAGCAAAACAGCGATGGCAGTGTTCGCTTGACGCTCAATCTTGATTGTTGCTTCGCAGATACTCAGGTGGCCTTAAATCAGCCAGCCAATTAAAGCGGACGCAATAGCCCCCGTTATCCACGAGTTTCGTTCCATACAAGCACCGAATTTACTTAACAACCCCTGCTTTGGCATTTCTTGCCCTGCAATGATCTTTTCCAAAATAGAAATGATCTCTTGCAGGGCTTCCTTATCGTTCCCACCATCCCGTTCGGCACGCTCTTTCATCTCTTGGATAGAAACAGAAACAGAATTGTTATTACCAATTACCGAGTTTGTAACGGTGCCGATATTAAAAATTGTCTGCGATTGATGAGAAGGATTTTCCCGGATAGGCGTTTTCTGATAGTACACGTTTAGAAAATTTGCGGTACCGCTATGGGATTCTGTTGAAATTTCGGAAACATATACCGTTTTTCCGTCAGGAAAAGTCAGGGCATCGCCTTCTTTTATATCGACCGTCGGGAGAAAATTGATAGTATCTTTCCCGCGCATTTTATCGAAATTTGGCAGCCCTTTTTCAATGGATACATTTTCACCATTTCTTTCCACTGAAAAACTTACGCCGTGGGCTTTAATAAAATCACCGACAGGCATTTTTGCCCCCCCTGGTTTATTTTGTATTTGTCATCCACTGGACTGCGGCCCAGTTTCATGCATTATTCCTCTTGCTTTTCAAATATTCAATATAGCGTGAAATCTCAGTTAATTCATCCGCAGATGCGGATCGGATAAACTGCGCGATTTTATCGTCCACACCCTCGATCTTCGGATCGGGGGTTTCTTTTATGCTCTTATCTTTCGTTTTGCCCTGGAGCCATTCAACGGACACATTGTATTCTTCGGCTATTTGGTACAGCTTTTTATTGTATGAAATGCTGCTTCCGTTCTCCCACATAGCAACGATTGCGCCATCGTTGTATCCAATCTTCTTTGCAAATTTCGTTTTTGCGCCATGCACATATTTCCCATCTGGACCCTTGGGGATAAGGCTTAATATGCGCTCCAACACAATGTCCATAAATAAACCTCAGATTTGTCACATTCGCCAAAGTTAAAAAAATTTAGGAATCGCTATTGCAAAGTTAAATTTTGTGAGGTATCATATACCTAAGCCCACCGGAAAAGGGTACACGAAAACCAGCCCCCATAAAAGCGGCTTTTGCAATGTCTTTTGGCGATTTCATTGTAATACGCTTTCCGGGTCGTGTCAAGCGTGATTTCTCACATTCGTGAGGTTTCGGCGGGTATTGAAAGGAGGATGCATGATTTGGCATTGAGAGAACTGCGAGAACGTTCCAGCCTGACCCGTGCACAGGTAGCGAAGAAGCTGAATGTTGATTTGTCCTGTGTGACGCATTGGGAGCTGGGCGACTGGCGACCGGCACGGAAGTACCACAAGAAGCTGGCGAGGATGTACGGCGTGACGGTGGACGAACTGTTCAAGACCAGCGAAGAGAACTAACACACAACAGGAGGGGAGGAAAGATGACACGTATGAATGAGAACTGGGCAATCTGCCACGATAACGGCGTTGCGGGACAGCGCGGCGCAAGCGATGGTTTCACTTCCGAGGCGCAGGCCGTAAAATTTGCGGCAAAGATGGCGTCGCATGGCGTTACCATCTACGAAATCTGGCGTGTGGAATAAAAAATGCCCCGCCCGGTGTAGCAGACCGGGCAGGGCGGCGGAACAAATCTTAGGTTCAGATATGTGTCCTGTGGCTATTTTAGCACAGGGGAAAGGAAAATGCAATGCCGAAAGTAAAGTTGAATCGGGATATGCGGCAGGAGCGGATCGACTTCCGCCGGAACCTAATCGAAAGCAAGGCACATTTACGGGGATACCGGAACCAGCGGAGCATAGAACGGGCTATGGGCCTGCCGGACGCATGGGTCAGCAAGCGAATCTGCGGTACAACGCGCATGACGCTGGATGACCTGGACAAGCTGGACAAGCTTTTGAAATTTGACGCGCAGGAGTTGGCGCAGTTAGTGAGGTGCCGGTGATGGATTGGAGTTTGTTTTTTATGATCCTGGGCGTGGCGTATGCGGCTACGTGGCCCTTTAAGATCGTGGATTTCATTGAGGGGAGGGGACGGCATGAAGCGTGACAGACGGACGCGGGAGCAGCGGAAGACGGATGCCTCCGCATGGATGGGCTTCATGTGCTTTCTGGCGCTGTTATTGATTGCCCTGTCGTATATGGTGGTGAGTGCGAGATGAACGCAAGGAATCGAAAAGAGCGGATGCCGCTGCGGCCTTGCCCGGTGTGCGGGACGGACAGCGGTGAGCGGGTGCAATCCACGGACGCACCGTTTAAGCATTACGTGCGCTGCGGGTTCTGCGGGGCCAAGACCGGCGGTTACACCAGCCAGAACAGCGCCACGAAGGCGTGGCAGAGAGGGGATGCGTGGAAATGAGATGCAAGGTATATCCGGTGTGCGCCCACTGTTCCACGGTGATGGACCCCGGCCTTTACGATGACGTGGCCCCTGGGTTCCTGGTGAACGGCGAGTGCTACTGCCCGGAGTGCTTCAAGGAGTGGATGAAGGACGCGGTGGACAGCGACCCGGAGACCGTGGCACATGCCATGGGGATCGCGATCATCGACATCCCGGAGGGCTGATATGACGCAGTGTGAGCGGATTTTGAAGTATCTGGATGAACACGGCAGCATCACACGGGCCGAGGCCATGAGCGAGTGCGGCATCGCCAATTTCACGGCGCGGGTCTCTGACTTGCGGCGGGACGGCGTGGCGCTTGACGTGGAGACGGTCACACAGAAGAACCGCTACGGCGAGACCGTGCGGTTTGCGAGATATAGGAGGGAAGAATGAACCTTTACGAAATTGATGCGGCCATTACGGCCCTGGTAGACCCGGAGACCGGCGAGGTCAGCGACTTTGGCGCCTTCGACCAACTGAGCATGGCACGGGATCAGAAGATCGAGAACATCGCGCTATATTACAAGAATCTGGTGGCGGATGCCGCTGCCTACAAGGCTGAGAAGCTCGCCTTTGCCGAACGGCAGAAGGCGGCGGAGAACAAGGCCCAGCGCCTTAAGGACTATCTGGCGTACGCCTTGCAGGGGCAGAAATTTGAATCCCCCCGCTGCGCGGTGAACTTCCGCAAGACTACCAGCGTGAATGTGGCTGACCCTGACACTGTTTTGGCATGGCTGCAGGACCATGCGCACGAGGACTGTATCCAGTATGCGGAGCCGACCATCAGCAAGGCGGGGCTTGCCAAGATCATGAAAACAGAAGCCGTCCCCGGCGCGGAGCTGGTGAATGGTTATAGCGTGGGGGTGAAGTGATGAATATCTTTGAAAGCATTACTGCGATCATGCAGGAAATTCCGGCGATTGGGAAGGAGAAGAAGAACCAGCAGCAGGGCTTCAAGTATCGCGGCATCGACGATGTGATGAACGCTTTGCAGCCGATCCTGTCCAAGCACAAGGTGTTCGTTGTGCCGGAGGTGATCGATCAGTCACGGGAGGATCGTGTGACCAACAAGGGCGGTACGCTGCTGTATTCCATGCTGAAAGTCAAATACACGTTCTACGCGGAGGACGGCACCAGCGTTTCTGCGGTGGTGATCGGTGAGGGCATGGACAGCGGAGACAAGGCCAGCAACAAGGCGATGGCGATTGCCATGAAGTATGCGTTTTTCCAGGTATTCTGCATCCCCACCGAGGAAATGAAGGACCCGGACGCGGAAACGCCGGAGCCGAGCAGACCGAAGGAACCGGCGATCCCAACGCGGCAGAAGCCAGGGTACAGATTGCCTCCGCAGGGCGATGCCACCGTTATCTGTGAGCGCTGCGGCGGTCAGGTGATGGATTACTTTGACGGCAGGGCCACGGTGAAGGCGGCACGTCTGGCGGCGAGAGCGAAGGAACTGTACGGCTATGCGCTGTGCGAGAAGTGCGTATCCGAGGCCAAGGAGGCCAACGATGCAGCAGGTTAATGCCACATCGTTCCGCTGGTCTATGGACAGTGCCGGGGACTGGCTCTGCATCCAGACCAAGGACGCACGGCGGACACTGGACAGCCTGAAACCCGGCAAGGTCTACGACGTGGAGATCAAGGAACACCGGGAGAAGCGGAGCCTCGATTCCAACGCCTACGCATGGCTGTTGATTGACCGGCTGGCTGAAAAGCTTCGGATTCCCAAAACGGAAATCTACCGACGGTATATCCGAGAAATCGGCGGGAACAACGAAACGGTGTGCGTGACAGCGGAAGCAGCGGACAAGCTCCAGAGCGGTTGGGAGCATAACGGGCTTGGCTGGCAGACAGATACCATGCCAAGCAAGCTCCCCGGCTGCGTCAGGGTGGTTTTGTACTACGGTTCCAGCACCTACGATACCGCGCAAATGTCCAGGCTTATTGATTTAATCGTTCAAGATTGCCAGGAGCAAGGCATTGAGACCCTGCCTCCGGACAAGCTGGCGGGGATGATGGAGGAATGGGGATGCACAAAATGACAAAGGCGACGGCCATTCCGCAATCCGTGAAAGTTGTGGTATGGGCACGGGACAATCACCAGTGCGTGATCTGCGGGTCTCCCGCAGGCGCGCCTGTGGCCCATGTGGTACGGCGATCCCAAGGGGGCAAGGGAATTGAACAGAACATTGTGACCCTCTGCCCCCTCTGCCACCGCCTGTATGACGAGGGGCCATTAAGAGACCGCGAGCGCATCTACGTGCGGCTGGTGACGCACATGAAAGCATTTTACCCGGATTGGAACCGGGAGGACATGATTTACAGAAAGGGAGCTATTTCATGCTGAACAGAATTATTGTGATGGGCCGGATGACCCGTGACCCTGAATTGCGCCGCACTAACAGCGGCACGGCGGTGGCATCCTTCACCGTGGCGGTCGATCGGGATTTCAAGTCCCAGTCCGGCGAGAAGGAAACGGATTTCATTGACGTGGTGGTATGGCGCAACACCGCCGAATTTGTGAGCAAGTATTTCTCAAGGGGCCGCATGGCCGTGGTAGAGGGCCGCTTGCAGCTGCGTGACTGGACGGACAAGGACGGCAATAAACGCCGCAGCGCCGAGATCGTGGCTGACAGCGTGTACTTTGGCGATTCCAAGCGGGACGGCGGCGATAACTCCGGTTGCGCACCGGCTCCCTCCGGTGGGTTTAATGAGATCGAGGATGACGGCGACCTTCCGTTCTAAGGCGGTGGGTATATGCCGAACAGAATCATCAAGGATAGCATTCGGACAAGCAAAAGCATCAATGCGATGTCGGACTTCCAATTCCGATTGTGGGCATATCTGATTACTTACGTTGATGATTATGGGCGCGGCAGCGCAGACCCGGAATTGCTCAAAGGCTTTGTATTCCCCCGCAGAAAAGGTGTAACTGAGGGAACGATCAGTAAGACGCTTGCAGAATTGGCGACCATAGGCTCTGTGATCCTCTATGAAGTTGACGGAGAACCGTACCTATGTTTTCCAAACTGGAGCGAGCACCAGACGGTGAGGAACAAAGTAAGCAAATTCCCGGCACCTGCTGACGGATTGATTACATCTGAAATCAATTGCAATCAATTGCAAGCAGGTGAAAGCAAATGCGCCCGTAATCCAATCCAGAATCCAGAATCCAGAATCCAGAATCCAGAAGAAGTAGGCGGCGAGCCGAAAACGGCATCCCCGCCGGTGGTTTCCATCCCCCTCAATGACGGCACTGAATATCCGGTGTCGCAGGAGCAATGCCAGGAATGGGCGGGCGTGTACCCTGCTGTCGACGTGATACAGCAGTTGCGGGAGATGCGGGAATGGTGCCTGAATAACCCGGCGAAGCGGAAAACGGCGCGTGGTGTGCGCGGATTCATTACTCGCTGGCTTGCCAAAGAACAGGATCGCGGTGGCCGTAAGGGGGCAAAAGGCCCCGGCAACAAATGCGAGGACGCTTGGGGGTATGTGTGATGGCGGGAGATTTTAAGCTGGCTGATCTGGTGCGCCCGTGCCGGAGATGGAAGGCGGCAAGGACGCCGGAGGTGACGTACCAGTCTCAGCAGCTTTGTTGGGACTGCGCTAATGTATACGGCGGCTGCGAGTGGTCGGCGCGGTTTGAGCCGGTCCCCGGATGGGATGCGATAGCCACAACACGGACGGTCAGCGGGAAGTTTGTAGAGAAATCTTTCAGCGTCCGCGCCTGCCCAAAATTCAGGAGGGGATAACGATGAAGTGTGAACTTTACCACGATAATTTTCAAAATTTTAAGCGATACAATGTACCGAAAGCACAACTTGTGATCGCGGATATTCCGTACAACATCGGTGCGGATGCATACGCTTCTAACCCTATGTGGTACAAGGACGGTGACAACAAGAACGGAGAAAGCAAGCTGGCGAAGCAGAGCTTTTTTCACACGGACGGGAATTTTCGCATTGCGGAGTATATGCACTTCTGCAACCGGATGCTGCGGAAGGAGCCGAAGGAAAAGGGGCAGGCACCGGCCATGATCGTATTCTGCGCCTTTGAGCAGATGCAGACGGTGATCGAGTACGGAAAGCAATACGGGTTTATGAAGTCTTACCCCTTGTTTTTCGTAAAAAACTATTCGGCGCAAGTGCTGAAGGCCAACATGAAAATTGTCGGCGCGACGGAGTTTGCCGTTGTCCTCTACCGGGACAAGTTGCCGAAATTCCGCAACGTGGGGGCAGACGGAGAGCGGCACATGGTATTTGACTGGATCTCGTGGGAGCGTGACAAGCGCAGCGAGTATCCGAAGGTACACCCAACGCAGAAGCCGATTGGTGTCTTGAAAAAGCTGATTTCCGTATTTACGGATCCCGGCGATGTGGTGATTGACCCTTGCGCTGGCAGCGGGTCTACGCTCCGGGCCGCATATGAGTTAGGGCGCAATGCCTACGGCTTTGAGGTTGATAAGGCGTTTTACAAAGCGGCAAAGGGGGAAATGCTTGCACCACTGTTTGAAAAGCCGGAATTTGAGCAAATGCGAATGGGAGAAGCAACATGATCCGGCTTGTGATTGACATTTACGATGGCGAGGACACACAGGGAACGAAGGAGGCGGTGGCCATGCTGCTGGAGCCTCTGGGCCGCGTCCGGGTGGTCAGCGTCATTACCGATGGCAAGGGGGAGAAGCGGTGATTGCATTTGAGATCCCCTATCCGGCAACAAAACGCGGTAAAGCGGCGTGGAACAAGCGGTTTGGCCTGAACGCGTATTACGCCGGTAAGCATTGGTCACAGCGGAAGAAGGACGCGGAAGAGCTACATACCTTGGCCCACTGGGCAATGCGCAAAGCAGGTGTTACAAAATGCCTGGTAAATTACCCCGTAAAGGTGACGTTTTTCTGGAATGACAATTTGGACGTTGACAATCACGGCGCGCTGGGCAAAGCCTTTGTGGACGCGATGAAAGGCTATATTTTGCCGGATGATAACCGCAAATGGTTCCGTGCCGTGGAACACAAATTTTGGGGCGGAGATACGATCCGCGTGGAAATTGAGGAGGCAGAATGATGGATGCTGTGGAGTTTTTGGACAAGGTTGACCGTCTCAGCAAAAGGGGGTCTACCGAAGAAAAAATGCGCTACAACGATTACAGGACAGCAGGAGATAACACATGGGCGGTGAAGTTTGTCGAGCGGTGGACCGCCGAGCACCCTATCAAAACCCGCCAGAGCGTGTTTTTGGAGATGTTTCCCAATGCGCCAATATTTCCAGATACCGGGATCGTTAAAATATCCCCCTGCGAAGTGGATGCAGTATTGCGTGGGAATTGCCCCGGCGTTGGATGTTGCCCGGAGTGCCGGAAGAAATTCTGGCTTGCGGAGGTGGAATGATGCTCCATCTTGGTGACATAACGAAGATCAATGGAGCGGAGGCCCCCGTTGTGGATGTGGTGATCGGCGGCAGTCCGTGTCAGGACCTTTCTATTGCCGGAAAGCGGACAGGGCTGGCCGGGGCGCGCTCCGGCCTATACATGGAACAGATCAGGGTCGTGAAGGAGATGAGAGAACATGACATGGCAAGCGGGAGAACAGGTGAGTTTCTGCGACCTCGGTATATGGTCTGGGAAAATGTTCCCGGAGCCTTCTCAAGCAACGGAGGAAAAGACTTTGCGGCCGTCCTCGAAGAAGCCATCCGGGTCGCAGAGCCGGAAGCCCCCGATATTGAAGTGCCTGAAAAAGGTTGGAACACCTGGGGGGGATACCACGATGAAATGGGAGGACGATGGAGCGTTGCGTGGCGAGTGCTCGATGCGCAACACTGGGGAGTCCCCCAACGTCGCCGTAGAATCGCGCTTGTCGCAGATTTTGGAGGCGACACCGCATGGGAAATATTGTTTGAGCAGCAAAGCGTGTCAGGGTATCCTGCGGAGAGCGGAGCGGAGGGGGAAAGACCTTCCGCCGGTGCTGAAAGCGGTGCTGCTTGCGCAGTCCGAATCAGGGGGGGCTGTGACGGAGGAGGAAAAGGAGCCTTAGTCCAGACGGAGAAAAGCGGTACGCTTGGCACCGGCAATGACCAGACGATTTTTCAAAACTGCTTGACCCCATGGGATTGCCAGAGCAAGCGGGTATACAGCGAAGCCGGTGTGATGCCAACGCTGCCAGCCGGAGAAAACAGCGGCCAGAATCAGGAATCGGTGCTGTGCCTGAACAATCAGGGCGGTAGCATGATGGGCGTGAGCCATGATGTTTCCGGGACGCTGAGAGCACAGGAGCATTGGCACCAACCAGCGGTCATGGCGTTTGACACTACGCAGATCACCAGCAAGCAGAATGGGAGTATTCCTGATTTTGGGAAGCCCTGTCACACGCTGAACGCCAACGCCCATGTGCCGTGCGCCATTCTGGATATGAGCCACGCCTGCGATGTCATCCGAGACTGCGGTGAGGTAGCTCCCAGTCTGCAAGCCCGTATGGGAACCGGCGGCAACCAAATCCCGCTGACGTACCAGAAAACCACCGGGACTTTATCGCCCGGAGCACACGCAGGGAGCTATAATGGGCAGGATGCCTATAACGATATGCTGGTATGCGGAGCGGCTGTACCGGATATTGCACACACGCTAAAGGCAAAAGCAAACTGCGATTTCCGGGAGGATTCGGAGACATACCCGGTGCAGAACCGTGTTGTTCGCCGTCTGACCCCGTTGGAGTGCGAACGGCTTCAGGGATTCCCTGACCACTGGACCGACTTGGGCGAGTGGACGGACAGCAAGGGCAAGCGCCATAAGGACGCGGACAGCCCCCGGTATAAGGCACTGGGCAACTCCATCGCCCTGCCGCCGTGGAAATGGCTGTTGAAACGGCTGTGCGGCAACTACGAGCGGGACGCGACTATGGCAAGTTTGTTCGATGGAATAGGTGGTTTCCCGCTGATCTGGGAGCAGTTGAACGGACGCGGAACGTGCCTATGGGCCAGCGAGATTGAAGAGTTTCCCATCGCAGTGACCAAACGGCGGTTCGGCACGGTAGAGAAACCAGGAGACATGGGGCGCTTTTTGTTCCCATACGGAAAGGATGAATTATGAGAGATACAAACCTCGTAAATTCGCTGCGTGAGCACGCAGAATGGGCACAGGCAAATGAGTGGGAAACGCCGATCACGCTGGGCGATGATCTGACAGAAGCAGCCGACCGGATTGCCAACCAAAACACCTACATCTTGGCCTTGCAAAGGGAGATTGAGTGGCTGCGGAGCCAGAACGAGCAGCTTCGGGAGGCATCGGCCTTGTTGGCCAAGAAAAGCGCGGAGCTGCTTGAACGGCGCTGGATACCGGAGGTGAAATTATGAAAAAGTGCACCGGTGAAAACTGCCCCATGCAGATAGGCTATGACTTTGAAAACTGCGCCGCAATCGAAAAGTGCCCGTATCGCACGTGGCCCGTTACCATTGCCGACCGGATCCGGAGCATGACGGACAACGAGCTGGCCGGGGTGCTGTGCAATTTCCGGATGGATATCATCGTGAAAAACCTCTCTGGTGTTTCGACGATGCCAGAAGATTGGCATGAAATTAAAAAATGGCTTGAGACCCCGTGGGAGGGCAAGCCGTGAGCAAGGCTCAGAATGGAGGAAATGTGATGGAGCGATTGACCTATTGGAACGAAGAATACGGGTGTTGGTCTTATCATTGCGGAAGCGGTGAAGCGGCAAACCGCCTTGCCGCCTACGAGGACACGGGGCTGACACCCGAACTTGTGCAAGAAACCGCAGAATTAGCAATATGGATACATGCGAATGGCCTTGAAAAGATTAAAGAATGGATTAAGGCCGACAAGGCCGGTCGGCTGGCGGTGCTACCGTGCAAGGCGGGAGATACGGTGTATGAGGTTACAAGTCGAAAAACCATAAGCGAATACCGAGTAAAGGCAATTCGCGTGGAATTGTTTTGTACATTCATTGAATGGGATATCGTAGCCGGGTTTGTTGATAAATCCATTTTCGGCGTACCGGTTAATGAAATCGGCAAGACCGTATTCCTCACCCGCGAGGAGGCGAAGCGTGCATTGGAGGCGATAAAGGATGAGTAAAGCCGTACTTATCAGCATCCGCCCCAAGTGGGTGGAGAAGATCGCCAACGGCGAAAAGACCATCGAAGTCAGAAAGACCAGACCAAATTTGCCAACGCCGTTTAAGGCCTATATCTATTGCACGCTGCCAAAATATCCGCACGAGGACTTCATTGCGACGGACTATCCAAGGCCACAGTTTTACGGCGGCGGCAAGGTCATTGGAGAGTTTACCTGTGACCGAATCGATGAGTATGACGATGATACGATTTTCTCGTTCCGACATGAGGACTACGCGCGTTGGAACGATTTTGACCTTGACCGTGCGTGTATGCACCCGGAAGATTTCCAGAATTATGCCAACGGCAAGTGGCTGTACGGCTGGCACATCTCAGACCTGCTGATCTATGACCAGCCGCGGGAGCTAAGCGAGTTCCAGCGTGCAACTGACCCGTGCGATTCTTGCCATGCAGAATACACATGGGAATGCACGGACTGCAAAAAATTTGGCGGTAACATTAAGCGCCCGCCCCAGAGCTGGTGCTATGTGGAGGAGGTCTGACAATGGCAACTGTTAAGTGCGCTTTTGGCAAGAGAGGGCGTCCGTCCCACGAATGGAACGACGGCAAGAAAGACCGTATCTACTGCCTCGGATGGGTTGACCCCATGACGGATGCCCCATTGCCGGAGTGCGTAGCTTGCCCCGATTTTGTGGACAAGGCACAGGATGACTTAGAGGCATTTTACGGGAGGGCTGAAAATGGCTGAATACATTAAGCGGGAAGCGGCAATCGCTTATATCCGTGAGCAATCGGAAGAATGTCAAAAAGCGTTTGAAGAGCTTGGTGGGGAAAGCGGAATCTACGCAGACGCCTATAACGATTTGGCGGAGGATTTTTACGGCATTCCTGCTGCTAAGGCAGTATCACTTCACGACATCTACAGAGTTATTGCAGGACATAGCTATTATCATGGCGACCGTATCCTTGCAGCATTGACATGTATCGGAGAAGGAAAAGAAGTGAATCCTGTACGGCCTTCCGACGTGGCCACGGTGGTGCATGGGTTGTGGTCGGATGCCGGTTTTGGGGAACTGCCAAAACACGCACCGTATGGATGGGCTTGTTCCGTCTGCGGAGGCATTTCCTTTAACAACGAATATATCTACTGCCCCAACTGCGGGGCGAAGATGGACGGAGGTGCTGAATGAAGATATACAAGAATCCGTGGGTGACACGAGAAAGCTACTTTGTGAAAACTGGAACTGCAAAGTCGGCAAAGATGGAGGCATCAAAATCCAGCGGCTATTCTATTGATTTTTGGAATGGCAAATGGGTTGTTCGCAAAACGGCTTATTATAACAAGTCCTTATCTGAAATGCCGGTTGTGCTCGAAAACAAATGCAGTTTGCAGGCGCGAATTGACAGGGCGATTGTAGACACGGTTCTTGAGTTTGTAGCGGTGGCCAAGATGGACGGAGGTGACAGCGAATGATAGATACCGTGATGGTGAATATTGGCGCGGCCTTTATGATTGTCGGCGGTGTTGCGCTGGTGGCGATTGTTCTTAGCTTGGTAATCTATGCCGCCGGTTGGGCTTGGGTAGCTGCAAGTGATAAGTGGAGGGATATCCTCCGAGCAGAAAGCCTGATCTATGAATACCGCATGAATAGAGATTCCTATATTAAATGGAAGAAAAATGCGAATAAGGACGGAGGTGCTGACCATGAGGCTGATTGATGCTGATTGGGCGCTTGGCCATCTTAAACCCTACGAGCCATCCGATGAGGAATGGAGCGTGACTGGCGGCACGGCTTTGCGTCTTATCCATAATGCTATTGATAACGCTCCCACCGTTGATGCCGTAGTCGTGACGCGGTGCAAGGACTGCAAGCATTTGTGCGTGTGGAATCGAAAAGATATGTACGCATTTTGCCCTAAAACAAACATCGCGTTTTTGCCGTTTGAGCTGGACACAAGGACATTCTTTTGTGGCTTCGGCGAGAGAAAGGAGGACGCATGAACAACTGCGAATCCTGTCTCTACTATCCGCCCAGTTCTTGCGATGGAAAGCCGTGCTGTGTCTGTTGTGATACGGATGATCCCGAGTTGAGCTGCTATATCGAGCGGAAGGAGTGCGCTGATGGCTAAACAATCCGGCATGATTGCCTTTGCCGAGCAATTCGCCCAGGCGAAAGTAGACGCCGCCCAGCGGCTAACCTCACAGTACATGATCGACACCCTGCAAATGACCCTCCACCAGACGGAGGGCTGGGGGTATGACCGGATCATGCGCCTGACGGAGGCGTGGCAGCAGACACAAAAGGAGTACACGCCCGCCCTCAATTCCAACGACCCGGCGGCGGACGTGATGCAGGAGCACATGGATCGGGTGATGGCCCAGATCATCGGCGGCAAACAGGAGCTAAGGCCGTTCCCAGAGCGGTATCATGAGCTGCGGAAAGTGACATATGGGAGGAGGTAACATGACAAACGATGACAAAGCCCTGCTAAGGGCATATGCGGAAAACAACATGAACCTGGAGCAGGCTGCACGGCAGGTCTATATGCACCGCAATACGGCGGGCTACAGGTTTGATCGCATCAAGAAAGAGACCGGGTTAGACCCGCATTGTTTTTATGACCTGGTGGCATTGCTGCGGAAGATTGGGGAGTGCGTATGACCGAGGTGATAGCATGAGTACATTCCCGGAGCGGCTGCGCAAATTGAGAGAATCTGAGCGGCCTGCTAAAAGTATGAGAGTGAAAGCGGAGTTGATCGGAATTGGACATGATACGCTGCGGAAGTACGAAACCGGGGAAAATGAACCGGCTCTCAGCCAGTTAAAGCTGATAGCGAATCATTACCACGTCAGCTTGGATGAGCTTGCATGGGACGAGGGCGAGCGAGAGAGTAAACCTTTATAGTATCGCAAAAAAAATTGGCCTTTGCCCCCAATTCGGGGCAAGCGTAGAAAAATATGTGTCAGAATGAGGGTGCGGGGTTATATCCGTATCCTCATTCTTTCCATCCATCCTTTCTTTCCTCCTGACCCCGGCGGATGCCGGGGATATGCAGACGTAGCTCAGTTGGCAGAGCACCGCGCCAGGAGGTATGCGCAGGTTCAAGTCCTGCCGTCTGCACCACATCCAGCGCCGTGAGAAGTACAATCACAAACGGGTTGCCCGGAGATGGGCGCAGCAGGGCAACAGAAACGTGTACCTATGGGGGCCAACCGCAGGCAGCCGACACGCAGCGGTGACAGTCTGGAAAGACAGACAAACATAGGGGCGAATGTTCCAAGGCTGGCGAGGCGGTCTCCAAAACCGCAGCGTTGATATGCAGCACTGGCAGGTCGGAGGTGTGTGACATGGCGTTGAAATTTTCCGTTCAGACGGACGGCATGGACGCTGTAAAAGAGGCTGTTTCCAAGGGCTGTGATCGCGCAGAACACGTTCTGGCGGTGCAGGTCGCAAAAGATACCGCTCCGTTTGTACCTATGCTCACAGGCTCTCTTAGAACGCACACAAGGGTAACGGGAAACACGGTTGTTTATCCAGAGCCGTATGCCAGATATCTGTATTGCGGCACCGTGGAAGGGTAAGACCGCTACAAGGGGCTTGCCTGTGCGCTGTATGAAAGCGGCGGGTTGAATAATTTTATTTGGCTGGCACCGGCTTGTGTAAAAGAAACGGATGCGACCGACATACCGGCGCAGGGCTGAAAAGTTCCGTGGTTAGCGCGTACAGAACCATGCAGAGCGAACTCCGAGGCGTGTTCATCGAAAGGTATGCGGAAGTGGTGAGGTAACGGCTGCCCTTGGGCAAGGCCGTTGTGTAGGGTAGTATGCTTGCCCGGTTCTGTACGGCTAATTGTGTAAGCAACTCAAATGGAGAGAATAACGCCCAATGTGGGCGGCGTTGTAGCCCCTCGGGGCGGGTAAAGTCTGCTATGTAAGGCCAAGGGGTGGGGGCCGGTAGCAAAACAGGGGGGAGTTATGGCAAAAGGGGGAAACGCGTCTTTTGTTGTGACTGCTTCAAGCGTAAAAAAGTTTTTACGACAATCGGAGAAGTCAACGGCTTGTGAAAGATTGATGGATAAGGCACGGTTGCATATTCCCGATTTTGACATTAAGCGAGTAAGGCGAAAGGGAGTGAGCGTATGGCTGGCGGAGCGCCAAGGAAATGGAAAAGCGTAAAGAAAATGCAAAAAGCCATTGACGCTTATTTTGAGAGCTGCAAAGGGGAACCGATTATTGGCGACGATGGACAGCCGCTGATGGATAAATACGGCAACGTCATTCTGATAGGGCAGAAGCCGCCCACGATAACGGGGCTTGCGTTGGCGTTGGGGTTTACGGGCAGACAAGCGCTGATCGATTATCAGGCGCGGCCAGAGTTCGCGGACACGGTTACGCGCGCGAAGTCCCGGTGCGAGGAATATGCTGAAACCCGTCTGTACGATAAGGACGGGGCAAACGGCGCGAAATTCAGTCTTGGATGCAACTTTGGATGGCGTGAAGTCAACGAAACAAAATTGACTACAGATGCGGTCAAGGTGGTCATTGATGTCTGAAATCCACCTGTCGGATAAAATCGGCCCTGCATTTTACAGCGTGGCGCGTGACATTTTTCATCATGGTCACACGCACTATGATTTTAGCGGCGGGCGCGGCTCGCTGAAATCCTCCACAGTATCAATTATCGTTCCGCTTCTGCTGGTTGGCAATCCGGGAACGCACGCGCTTGTGCTGCGCAAGGTAGCAAACACGATCCGCGATAGCGTGTATGCTCAGTATATCTGGGCAATCGGCGAGCTGGGCATGGCGGCGTATTGGGAAGCGAAACTATCCCCGATGGAGCTGATCTATAAGCCGACAGGCCAGAAGATCATGTTTCGCGGCGCTGATGATCCGATGAAGATCAAGTCTATCAAGGTGCCGTTTGGCTACATTGCCGTGACGCACTTTGAAGAGAAAGACCAGTTTGCCGGTCGCGCGGAAATCCGAACCATTTTACAGTCCACCATGCGTGGCGGATCGGTGTTCTGGAACTTCGAGAGTTATAACCCGCCGATCTCGCGCGATAACTGGGCGAACAAGGACAGCTTAGAAGAACGCGCTGACCGGCTGTGCCACAAATCAACATATCTGCAAGCACCGCCTGAGTGGTTGGGAGAACAGTTCCTTGCAGAAGCGGAACACCTGAAAGAGACGGACGAGCGAGCATATCAGCACGAATATCTCGGTATACCGGTAGGGACCGGCGGAAATGTGTTTGACAAGCTGGAACTGCGGGAGATTACCGATGAAGAAGTCAAGAGTTTCGACCGCATCTATCAGGGAGTGGACTTCGGCTGGTTCCCAGACCCGTTTGCTTTTATCCGGCTGCATTATAATCGGGCGCGAGAGACCATTTATCTGCTGGACGAGATTTACCAAAACAAATTATCCAACGAGCAAAGCGCGACCATGATTAAGCAGCGCGGATATAACAACATTAGAACGATCTGCGACAGCGCCGAGCCAAAGAGCGTTGCTGATCTCCGCGCAATGGGGCTACCTGCGTATGAAGCGGTCAAAGGCCCCGGCTCTGTGGAATATGGCATGAAGTTTTTGCAGCGGAGAACGATTGTTATTGATAGGCGACGCACACCGCACGCTTACGATGAATTTGTTGGATACGAATACGAACGAAACAAAGACGGTGACATTATCAGCGGATACCCAGACGCGAACAACCACCTGATTGACGCGACTCGGTATGCGCTTGAGCCTGTCAGCCGCAGAATGGGAGTTATTGCATGAGCAGTGCAGTTATCCAAAAGTTAAAAGAGCTTGGCTATACAACGATCTCTGAAGAGTTTTATGGGCAAGTTGATCTGTGGGAATCATGGTACGTTGGTAAAGTGAAGGGCTTCCACCAGTACCGCAGATATAACGGCCACAAGTGGACTAAACACAATAGAGCAACGCTTAGTATGGGGAAAAAGGTCTGCGAGGACTGGGCGAACCTGCTCATGAACGAAAAAGTCAAAATCACGCTTGAGGGCAAAAAAGAACAGGATTTCATTGATCGCGTTTTGGCGGAGAACAATTTCACCGTTAAAGCTAATGAGATGCAGGAGATGAAATCCGCACTGGGGACGGTGGCATATATACCCCGCGTGACGGGGCAGGGCGTGACGGATTCCGGAGAGATCATCCCCGGTGACGCGTCCAGCATTGCGATTGATTATGCCACGATGCATGACATTTACCCACTTGCATGGCAGAACGGCTTTATTTATGATTGCGCTTTTACTTCCAGGGTTACGCGAGGCGGAAAAGATTATGTGTATTTTCAGATCCACCGCAGAGCGAATGATGGGACGTATGTAATCGAAAACCGAATTTACCGATACCAGAACGAACAGTTGTCCGATGAAGATTTGAAGAATGTTCCCGGGTTTGAGCGCATCCCCCCTGTGGTATATACCGGAAGCAATAAACGGCAGTTTGTAATTGACAAGCCGAACATTGCAAACAACTTCAATTATCTTCTGCCTGTTGGCATTTCCGTTTTTGCAAATTCCATTGATGTCCTTCGCGGCGTTGATACTGCGTATGATTGCTACGTCAATGAGTTTGAAAACGGCCCCATGATGATGATGGTCAAAATGTCAGCGACAAAGTATGAAGACGGTGAACCGACACTGGATGACAATGACAGGCGGTTTTACCTTCTCCCGGAAGATACACAGCAGGGGAGCGTTGTTGAGACCGTTGCGCCGGAGCTGAGGACGGCTGCGCTGAATGTCGGCCTGCAAGACCATCTTAATATGCTTTCCAGCAAATGCGGGTTTGGCGAAACCTATTATCGGTTTAATGGCGGCAGCGTGGCAACAGCCACGCAGGTAATCAGCGAGAATAGTACCATGTTCCGCACGATCAAAAAGCATGAAGTCATTTTGGAAAGTGCTCTGGTTGAGCTTTGCAGGGTCCTTCTGCGACTTGGTAATAAGGCGTTGGGCGCAGGGCTTGATGAAAATGTTGAAATCAGCATTGATTTTGATGATTCCATCATTGAGGACAAGCAGAGCGAATTTGCCCGTGACCTGCAAATGCTCAACGCAGGGATCATGAACGCTTGGGAATTCCGGGCAAAATACATGAATGAGGACGAAGCCACCGCAAAGGCATCGCTACCAAAGATGCAGGACATGGTGACCGAGGAAGAAACGGAGGTCGAGTAATGGGATTTGGAGAAAATACTGGGACTTTTGGGGTTGCGAAAAATGAGCCGGTATCCATTTACCCCGGAACTACTTGATGCGCTCCCAGAGGATCTGGCAGAACTGTTCCGGGCACTTGAACTCGTATTGCTGGATGAAATCTGCTCCCGGCTGAAAGCTGCGGATGAACTGAACGAGGTCACGGTGCAGGACATTCGGGCGCTACGGTCCCACGGCATCGACCTTAAGGAAATCAAGAAAGCAATCCACGAGACTTCCGGCATCAGCAAAACTAAGCTGGACAAGCTGCTGGGCGATGTGGTCGCAAGGAACCAACAGTATTACACCGATATGATTGACCTTGCGCATATCACCAAGCCTGAGACACTGGTTGACGCTGCGGAAGTGGCGGCGATTAGGACGCAGACACTTGATACATTCCACAATCTGACCGCATCCATGGGCTTCTTGGTGGACGCTGGGCGTACAATGCTCCCACCTGCCAAAGCGTACCAATGGGCACTTGACAGCGCAGCGTTGCAGGTGCAAAGCGGAGCAATCAACTACAATCAGGCGATTAAAACGGCTGTGAAGGAACTTGCGGACAGCGGTCTAAAAGTGGTTGACTACGAAAGTGGCCATCGGGATCATGTCGATGTTGCCGTGCGAAGAGCCGTAATGACCGGCGTATCTCAAATCTGCGCCAAGTATACGGAGCAATCCGCAGAATATCTGGATACACCCTACTTTGAAGTTTCGGCCCATGTTGGCGCACGAGATAAGCCGGGACCTTCACCGTGGTCATCACATAAGGATTGGCAAGGACGTGTTTACAGCGTCCGTGCCGGAGACATTTATCCGAGCATTTATGACGTTTGCGGCCTGGGCACTGTTGACGGTCTGGAAGGGGCCAACTGCCGCCACAGGCGGTTCCCGTGGGTTGAGGGCGTGTCCGAGCGCACTTACACGGATGAACAGTTGGAACACATCGATGATGGCCATGGATGCACGTTTGATGGCAAGGATTACACGGCATACGAGGCAACCCAGATGCAGCGCCGCATTGAGCGGACCGTTAGAAAGCTAAAGCGCGAAAAAGCCGCCTACAAGGCCGCAGGATTGCATGAAGATGAGACTGCGGTAAACATACGGCTACGGCGGTTAAACGCCAAATACAAGGCGTTCAGCGCGGAAGCTGGCCTGCCGGAGCAACCGGAGCGGATGCGCGTCTATTTCACGGATGATGCAATGTTAAAAATGGCAAATGCCATGAAAACGCATCGGGCGGAAGTGGCAGCGTCTAACGCTAAAGACGATAGCGACACTCTCAAGTTTTTCGGCGCAGACGCAAGAGATAACTTGAATTCTATTGTGAAAAGACGTACAATAAAGCTGGAAAATGGCTTTGCTTGCTTCCCGGACAGTGACCCGCTGAATGAAAACGTTAAAATGGTAAAACCTCTTAAAACGTATTTTGACGTCGCTATGCACGGAAGCCAGACGGCAGTCGGATTTGGCACAAAAGAACTCAATATGTCACCGCGCTTACTTGCCGCAGTCATTCGGCATAGTAAGGGGTGGAACGGCCAGAAAGTTCGTTTGCTATCTTGTAGCACAGGCGCACGCATGGAAAACGATTATTGCTTCGCAGAAGAGCTGGCAAATGCACTTGGCGTTGAAGTAAAAGCCCCAGACGATGTGCTTTTTATTTCCGGTGCTGGCGTACTGAAAGTAGGAACGCATGGGGAAGGAAATATTTTGACGTTTACCCCAAATCAAAGAGGAAGGAGAAAGTGACATGGATTTCGGTTTTTTTAAAGGATTGCCATACAAGAATTCTATTGAGAATTTTGAAGACTATAAGAAATACAAAAATAGTATCCCAAAAGAAGCGATTTTAAGCCACATTTCCTCCCTCGATGCCGGGCTGACATCGCTGCCCAGTTCTGATATGTTTACTGGCGAAGAACTTCACGCAGGTATGTTTTGGGACGGTAAATTCACCTTTCCGTATGAGTTCCTGCATTACTACAAGAATTATGATATTGGCGTCCCCTATGAGTATGAATCATATTTGAAAGAAATCGGGGTAGGCTAATGGATGATAAACTGATGCAGGCCATCGAGGCTATTATCCGGCGCGGCAATGACGCAGAGATCCGGCGCAAGGGTGACGGGTACATCGTGTTAGAGGTCAAGAAAACAATCAAATATTCAACTCCCGCGTAATTGGGCACGGGAAAGGGCAATAGGAGCCAACGACTGAGGTTTTCTCGGTGGTTGGCTCTTTTGTTGTAATACGCAGTGGGGAATGACGCTGTGGAATAAAGGAGAATAAAAAATGGCAGACGAAATTAAGACTTTTGATGAAATACTGGCTGACCCCACCTATAAGGCGGAGTTCGACAGGCGAATCACAAAGGCGCTTTCGACTGTTCAGAGCAAGCTGGACGCGGAAGTGGAAAAAAACAAGCAGTTTTTAGCAAACGGCAACGCGGAAACGGACGCACTCAAAAAGGAGATCGAGGGCTACAAGTCCAAGATTGCCGATTATGACTACGCAGACGTTATCCGTAAAACGCTTTTTGAGAAAGGCGTGAAGTTTAGCTCTAAAGCTGCCGAGAAGGCATATTTGGCAGACCTGAAAGCAAAGCATCTTGAGATCAAAGACGGCGCGCTTGATGGGTTTGACAAATGGCACGAGGAACAAGTCAGCGCCGATCCGTCCGCGTTTCAGGATGGCGTAAAAATTGACTGGTCCGCTGCCGTTGGCGGCGGTGAAAAGAAAACTGACACCAATGCCGCGATGAACAATCTGATTCGCGGCGCACTCAAGTAACAAAAAGGAGAATATAACATGGCAAGTATTGATCGTTCCGCACTTTCTGGCCTGATCCCGGAACCCGTAACCCGCGAGATCATGCAGGGCGCTATCGCTGAATCTGCCGTTCTGCGCATGGGCCGCAGACTGGCAAATATGTCCAGCAAGACGCAGACCATCAACGTGCTTGACGCCCTTCCCTCTGCGTACTTTGTCAACGGCGAAGCTTCTGACAGTGGCTCTGGTGAGGCATTCAAGCAGACCACTAAGATGGCATGGGACAAGAAGAAGTTGTATGCCGAGGAAATCGCAGTTATCGTCCCCATCCCCGAGGCTGCACTCGATGACGCTGACTATGACATCTGGGGCGAGGTTAAGCCCAGACTGACCGAGGCTTTTGGCAAGGTCATTGATTCCGCTATCCTGTTTGGCACGAATAAGCCCGGCACTTGGCGTGAAGGAGTTGTCCCTGCTGCCATTGCTGCTGGCAACGGTGTCCCTGTGAGCGATAGCGTGTTCGATGACATTATGGGCGAAGGCGGCTTGATTTCCAAGGTCGAGCTGGACGGCTTTAATCCTAATGGCGTAATGTCTGCAATCCAGATGCGCGGCAAGCTGCGCGGCCTGAAAGACACCACTGGCCAGCCCATCTTCAAGACCGATATGCAGGGCGCTACCAGATACGGCCTTGACGGTATGGATATGTACTTCCCCATGAACGGCGCGTTCGACCCTGCGCAGGCGCAGATGATCGTCGGCGATTGGAGCCAGCTCGTTTATGCCATTCGCCAGGATATGACCTTCAAGGTCTTTACCGAAGGCGTGATTCAGGACCCCGCCACGAAGGACATCGTCTACAACCTCATGCAGAACGATATGGTCGCACTGCGCGCTGTCATGCGTCTTGGCTGGGAGATTGCAAACCCCATCAACGCTTACAACGCAGAAAAGGTGAACCCGTTCCCCTTCTCCGTTTACGGCAAGGGCGGTGCTATCTCCACCGTTGCTGTGTCCCCTGCTACCGCCACCGTAAAGAAGGGCGAAAGCAAGCTGTTTACCGCCAAGGTTGACGGTGAGGGCATCATCAACGGCGAGGTTGAATGGTCTCAGGATGGAACCAAGAGCAAAATCAGTGATGAGGGCGTCCTGACTGTCTCCGCTACCGAAACCAAGGACAGTATTACCGTTACCGCCAAGTCCAAGCAGGACGGCACAAAGACCGGCACTGCTACTGTCACTGTTTCTGGCTGATTTGAAAGGAGCTGACCCAATTGACATACGCTGATTACACATACTACTCCGGTGTCTATATGGGCACTGTAAGCAGTGGGGATTTTCCGCGTCTGGCTGTCCGGGCCAGCTCCTTCCTCGATTATTTCACGCAGAACCGAGCCAAGGACAACGCGGATCTGGATGCGGTAAAGATGTGCTGCTGTGCGCTGGTTGACAAGTACGCGGTTATCGAAGCTGCGCAGGCGCTTGCAATGAAGAACCTGGCGACTGCTGCCGCTAATGACGCAGAAGTCAAAAGCGAGACGGTGGGCGGTTATTCCCGCACACTGGCGATCGGCGGCGAATCTGCCGTTTCTGCGCTGAACGCTACGGATGGGGAAAGAAAGCTGCTCGCAGAGACCTGCATGGAGTATCTCGCCCACACTGGCTTGCTGTACCGAGGGAGGGGGTGCGGATCATGTACGCTCCCCACACTGTAACAATCTACAATCCGGTCAAAGAAACCGACAAGGAGACGTTTCAGGAAACGCAAAAGCTGTATGTGACCGTACTTCGTGGCGTAATGCTGCAAGCATCTAAAGCTGTTAACGTGCGCGAGAGCGGGCTTGAGGGAGCGGATGCGGTTGATCTCTACATTCCATTCGGCGTAAAAGCGGTGGACGGCTTTACTGGCAAGGCAAAAACCTATGCCGGTCCGCAGCGGTTTTACGCAGCGGAGGACAAATCCGGACTATGGACGCTTTCCGTTAAAGGAAATGGCGGTACAACGTTTTTCATCAAAGGCGAGTTTGTGACGGATAACGAAACCGTGGCGCTGGCTCAAGATAACTGCTACACCGTGACCAAGGTTGACGAGAAAGATTTCGGCAGCGTTGATATGCAGCACTGGCAGGTCGGATGCGTGTAATATGGCGTTGAAATTTTCCGTTCAGACGGACGGCATGGACGCTGTAAAAGAGGCCGTTTCCAAGGGCTGTAATCGCGCAGAACACGTTCTGGCGGTGCAGGTCGCAAAAGATACCGCTCCGTT
>ERZ772883.453-NODE-453-length-42805-cov-26.024374_pt1 | contig 42805 bp, 53 predicted proteins | sample MGYA00580575_ERZ772883 | MGnify/ENA primary metagenome ERZ772883 (study PRJEB29015, sample SAMEA2737666) | human gut metagenome | biome: human gut; feature: human-associated habitat; material: faeces | place: China | collected 2012 ...
TTTAATCTATAAATCAATGAATTTCTAAATACTATGAATTTTGAAAATAATAAAATGATGAATTGTGCAGGAAAATTAGAATAATAAAAATTATAGAATAAGTAAGTTGATGGAGGAGATAAATATGGAATCAGTTTATAAAAGTTTAATACTTATTGAAGCTAAAAATTTAATAAATACGATTAAAGATAACAAAGAGTTTAGAATATTAGTTAAGGAGTTAGAATATTTTGTTAATTTGCAAGAGAAAAATATAACGAACGAAGTGTTAGACGAATTACAAGCATTAATGAGTAGAATAAAAAAATTGCTGGAGCTTGATAAGAAAGTAAAGGAGAAAGAAGATATTATAAAATTATATGAAGAAGTATCTTTGTACTTTAAAGAACAGGAAATTAGAAAAGATGATTTAGAAAGAATAAAGAATAGAAACTATTGGTGGAACAGAAGTAAAAGTATTAGATTTAATATTTATATCAAGACCTGGTGCAAATAAATATAAAAAGGAGCATAAAGAGGAATATAAAGGAATTTTGAAAATTATACCAATAGACAATAAAGATGAATTATTAGAGAAAATATTGAGAATACTAGAAAAAAATTATTAAAGTAAAAATATGAGCCTATCGTAAAAGTTGTGTAAATCGGATTTCCTTCCGATTGATAACTTAAAAAATTAATATTTTTATAACTAAATTTATTTTAATAATATTTTTCTAAAAAATCAACATTTTAGAAAAAGTTGAATAGTGTAAAATAATTTCGGGGAAATTTTAAAATAAAAAAAAAGGACAAAATTATGCAATAAAAAACACTTTGGAGGGGTATATACAGGAAGAATAGATGATTTATGGGAAGAAGTGTTAACATATATAGATAATACATATGAAATAGATAAAGTAAAAAAAATATATATCTTAGGAGATGGAGCTAATTGGATAAGGACAGGCTTAGAATGGTTACATGGAAGTATAAATGTATTAGATAAAATTCATTTAATGAAAGCAGTAAATGGAATTGTGGGAAAAGAAAAAGCAGAATATAAAAAACGAATATATAGAAGTTTTTATGCTTTAAATTTTGAAAAAACAAAAGAAATAGTATATGAAATATTAGCAGAAGAGATGGATGCAACAGTAAGAACAAGAAAAGAAAAATTGTTAAGATATATATTAAATAATAAAGCAGGAATAACAAATTTATATAAATATCAAAAAGAATTACATGGGTGTAGAGCAGAAGGGCATATAAGTCATTTGTATTCAGCAAGATTAAGTAGTAGACCATTGGGATGGAAAGTAATAAATGTAAACAATGTAAGTAAATTAAGATTAATAAAAGCAGATAACAGAGAAATAAAGGAAATAGTACATAATAAAAGAAAAGTAATAGAATTTAAAGAAATAGAAAAAATAAGACATAATGCTAGAGAAAAGATAAAGTCTAGTGTTAATTTTAAAGTAGGAAAAATACCAGCAATGGAATTTGGAACAACAGAACAAAGAAAATTTTTTAAACAATTATTAGAATATAAGGCAGTATGTTAATAACCTAAATAGCAACAATTTTGAGGGGTGAAATATTTTTTAAAAATTTCCCCGAAAAAAATTGACACTATCGTAAGGTTATGAAAATTTGACAAAATTAGAATAATATGTTACAATAAAAAATATGATTTAAGAGTTTATCTAGGATTACCAAATCTGAGCGATAAAGGACAATTAAAATAGATTGATTGTTTACACGAAAGTGAGATTATATAGAAGTCTTACAAAGGAGTCTTAAAGTAGATTCTTTTGTGAGGCTTATTTTTTATAGGAGATGTGATAGTTATGAAAATTGAAAGTAAAAGACTTATTTTAAGAAACTGGGAAGATGGAGATGTAGAAGATATAGTAGATGGATTAAATAATATAGAAGTTGCAAAATGGATGGCTGCAATTCCATATCCATATACAGAAAATGATGCTAAACAATTTATAGAACATACGAAAGGTCAAGATGAAAATGTTAAAATTTCATTAGCAATAGTATTAAAAGCTAGTAATAAAGTTATTGGTGGTACAGAGATTAGAAATATTAATAAAAAAGATGGCACTTGCCGGTGGTGGAATATGGCTTAATGAAAAATATCAAAAAAATGGATATGGAACAGAGGCATTTAGCACAAGAAACAAGTATTGTTTTGATGTTTTGAAATTAAGAAGAATTGAGAACGGATATTTTCGTGGAAATGAAAAGTCAAGAAGAATGCAACTGAAATTAGGATATAAGGATGAAGGAATAAGAAGAAAGAAATTTCTATGTTTAGCAACAAATAAATATGTTGATGAATGTATTACAGGGTTATTAAAAGAAGAATTTATAGAATGGAGTGATAAGATTGAATAAATATGAATTGGAATTAATATTTCCAACGAAAGAATATAAAAAAGAAGTTGAGGAATATTTACAAGAATTTTTAGATAATGGAGAAAATGAGATTGCTGGAGATGGAGGACTTGACAGAATTAGAGATTTTGACAGGTGGTTAGAAAAAGTTCAAAATGATTTATCTGTTGATACAATAGACAAAGATAGAATTCCTGCAACATTATATTTAACCATAAGGAAATCAGATAGAAAAATAGTTGGGAATTTACAAATACGACATTTTTTAAATGAAAAACTACTAAATGATGGAGGACATATCGGAGATAGTGTAAGACCATCTGAAAGAAGAAAAGGTTATGCAACAGAACAAATTAGACTGGCATTAGAAAAGTGTAAAGAGTTAGGAATAGATAATGTATTAATGGTTTGTGATAAAGCTAATATTGGATCTGCTAAGTCAATTCAAAAAAATGGAGGAATACTTGAAAATGAAATATATTTTGGAAATGAGCTAGTGCAAAGATATTGGATTAGTTTAAAGAAAAGATTTGTTACTAATCCTAAAAATATGGAAATTGTTAAGGATGGAAATTTTAAAATAAAAAGCTTTAATAATGCAGATTTTGTTGGAGATATTGCATTAATTAAATTTAATAAAATGAATAAGCCATATATGGTAGAAAACATTAACTTATGTATGGCAAATAATAACTATAAATGGTTAGAGTTTTATGATTATAGTAAAAAACACAGATTAACTGCTATGTACAATGAAAATAACGAAATTATAGAATGGTATTTTGATATAGCTAGAAAAATAGAAAAAGACAATGGAATGCCTTATGAAGATGATTTATACTTGGATGTTGTTGTAACACCAACAGGAGATATAATATTACTTGGTGAAGATGAATTAAAAAAAGCACTTGATAGATTTGAAGTAAATAAATCAGATTATGATATGGCATATAATGAAGCAAAAAAACTAATTGAATTGTTAGAAGAAAATAAAGATAAATTAAAAGAATTTACTGATAAATATTTTAATAAAATGTTAAGGGAGTAGTGATATATATGAATTATTTTAAAAAATTAGTGGGAGACAGAATATATTTATCTCCCAAAGGAGTATCAGATGAAGAAATTGAAAAATTTACAGAATGGATGAATGATTTTCAGGTAACAGATTATACAGGGAGAAGTGGACAAATTACAACATTAATTGGAGAAAAAGATTGGCTTGAAAATTCAGCAAAGAATAATGAAAATAGAAACTTTGATATTATTGATTTGAATAATGATAAATTAGTTGGAACAATTGGATTGGAACACTTTAATTGGATTGAAAGAAGTGCTGTACTTGGAATATTTATAGGTGATGAAGACTATAGAAGTAATGGATATGGAACAGAATCGATAAAACTTTTGCTAGAATATGGATTTAAATATTTAAACTTACATAGCATAAGATTAGATCTTCTTGCTGTAAATGAAAGAGCACATAAGTGTTATTTAAAATGTGGATTTAAGGATACTGGAAAAAGTAGAGAAGAAATTTTTTTAAACGGAAAATATTATGATAAGTTACATATGGACATACTTGAATATGAGTTTGAAGGTGATTATATTAGAAATAAAAATGTAAAATAATATTAAATGTTAAGAAATTAGAGAAAAAATTTTCTAATTTCTTTTTTGTTTAAAAAATATAAAAAAGAATTGAAGAGGATATTGTGAGGTTTTCCTAAAAAGATTTATTAAAGGAATTCAACCTGAAAAAAGGAGAATTAGATTTATTATCTGGAGGATATCCTTGTCAATCATTTAGTTATGCTGGAAAAAATTAGGTTTAGAAGATGTTAGAGGAACAATGTTTTTTTATCAAAAACACCAGATGAAGATTTTTTGATATTAGAAAAAATTTATGCAGAATATCATAAATAATAAAATAATTTGTTAACAATCTTATTAAGAGAAGAAGTGAGAAAATTAGTAGTACTACTAAAAATTCTTGCTTCTTTTTTTATTTTGTCTATAACTTTTTTAGGTTTATTCGTTGTTTATGCTAGGAAGATAAAAAATTATAAAAATATCGGGATAATTTTATAATTTTTCGCCTATGTGTATAGGTAATCAAATTGCACATTGACAAATACACTTGAATATAAGTGTCATAACAAGCCACTTTAAGCACGTTACAGTTTATGTATATTAAAAATGTTTCTTCTCCATCTGTAGTTATTCCAATAACTTCAACATCTAAATTTTTCATTTTTATTGTATTATATATTTTTTTACTACAATTTAAGTCATCTCCTGCTATTATTAAATTTGATTTCATATATTAGCTCCTTTATTTATATAAATCAAGTTAATACTTATTAATAACTAATTTATCTCATTTAAGGCTTGTTTAATTTTTTCATGGTTTATTTTTTCATAATTTTTAGTGTCATAATTATATACTTTATTATCTTTAATTTTTCTTATACCATAATATAATGAGTTTGGCATTAATTTATCTTCTTTTGCATAATTCAAAAATATGATATATATATCACCGCTATTTTTTTTACTTTCAAAATCTAACATGTTTTCTGGGTCATATTCTTGTATAACATAATAATCTTTTATATCTTCTTCAATATCTTTAGATTTTCCTGCTCTTATTGCTTGACTACTCTTCGTAAACCTATCTAATGTTAATGCTCCTCCATTTCTTTCAAATACTACCTCTTTGCTAATATCAAATTCGGTTGTATTTTTTATTGTTTTTATAACATCAAACTTTGTTGTAGTATATATATTTATATCATCTGTATAAATTTTTTCATATGAATTATATTTTCCTATCAATACTATATCAGCATATTCGTAGAGATTTTCTATTGTTGGTGCATGTTCAAATGATAATTCTTCTGATGTTGGCGCATTTTCATAAAAAATTTTTTCTTGGCTAGTTTCTTCTATAATCTTTGCTATACATATACGCTCACTATCTATTTTGTTATTAGATAAAAAGTTTTCCGCTGTATAATCTCCTATTTTACCCCCTTCGGCCTCTTTTACTTTCAATGAATTGTTGTTGTTCACTATTATAAAGCCACCTAATATAAATATAGCACATATAGGTAATGCTACCTGACATATTATTTTTCTTTTTAGAGCTTGTGTAGCTATTTCTTCTTTAAAATTTGATAGCGCTATTATCTCCTGCATGCTACATTTTATTTTATTTTTTATTCCTCTACTCTCCATAATTATATCCTCCTTTATTTAGACTTATTTTTATTTTTTTTCGTATCCTATGTAAAGACACTTTTATTTTACTATTTGAAACATCGAGTTTTTTTGCAATTTCATCAATTTTCTTTCCCTCATAATAAAACATTATAAAAATATTATAATCTTCTTCTTTCATCTTTTTTAGTGTATCTTGAATAAAGTTATTTTGCTCCTTTAATATTACAATTTTATCCATATCTATAGTATCAAAAAGAACGCTTTCATACTCATTTAGTGAATATGTAGGTTTATTGTCTCTATACCTTTTGTATATAATGTTCCTAGCAATTCCAGCAAGGTAAGAAGTAATTGCTATATTATCTTTTATTTGGTTTCTATTATTCCATATAGCTATAAAAACATCTAAAATTATTTCTTCCACATCTTCTTCTGACATATTTGAGTTCTTGTAATTCCTTACAACAGTATATACATAGCTAAAATATTGAGCTATAAGCCTATTCATATCTAATTTTCCATTTGTTATATATTTTTTTAATTCCTCTCGCTTTTCCATTTTTTCCCCTTTTTACAAATCTTTATTATATAATACCATTTTTTATAAAAAGGTTACACTTTTATAAAAAAATCCAACTCTTATCGAGCTGGATTTCTTTAAATTTTCCCTTTAGTGTATACCTTTTGTGTTGTTTGAATTATTATTTTTCATCAACCAAAACCTTGTTTATTTCATTATTTGTTACTATTTAAGGAGAAAATTATTTAAATCTATTCACAATGCTTTCGGTGGAAACCTTATAAAAATTGTAACGGGTGGCGCTCCTATTAGAGCAGAATTGGGTTCCTTTTTTGATAGCATTGGAATAAACCTAATAAATGGATATGGCATTACTGAATGTTCTCCTCTTGTTTCTGCAAATAGAGATTATTTTAATGATTGTGCAACTGTTGGCGTTCCTCTTTCTTGTGTAGAAATAAAATTTGAGAATGTAACACCAGAAGGTGATGGTGAAATTTGCGTTAAAGGCGATACTGTAATGCTTGGATATTACAAAAATAATGTATGCCTACAACTTCCTGTTTACAAAAAAATATCACAAATAGTTATAAGAGATAAAGAATTTGATAAAACAACAACAAATAAAATTAAAAGATAATTTTTACTCTGAATTTCATTCATAGCAAAATATACAGAGATATAAAATCTATAATATATCGTATCGGAGCAGTTATACAGCTGCTCCGATTATTAATATACCTATATTATCATTATATATTTGATTAAATTGTGATAGAGGTAATGGACTTTCTCCTATTCCTGCCTCGACAGTATAACTCGGTCTTCTATAATTCTGTAAAAACCAATCTTTATATCCTGCAAAACTTGATTCATATGGCACATTTGTTAACTTATAACCACTAGCCTCTGCCATTTTCGCTCCAATATTATAGCTATTGGTTGGTGCGTATTTTTGATACTGCCAATAAATTTCTTTCCCTTGCGTATGATATGAAATTGCTAATTCAAAATTATGCTCTAAAGTAAACTTGTATAAAGCTATTGCTTCTGGTTGGCTTAATGGTTTTTCTCCAACATAGTCCTTGGGAGCTGGTTTGTTAACTCCTTGAGAATATTTTATTTTTTTTGCAAATTCCCATCCTGCCGGAAATTGCAAATTTAAATCTACACCTGTGAGCTTTAAAAACTTCCAACCACAAAAAAATTAATAAAATGCAGTAATCATCTATATTACAGAGTATTTCTAATTTAAAGAAATATTCTGTTTTTTTGTGTTTTTATTGCTAGAATTGGAGTGGAAAAATGGAAGAAAAACAAAGAAATAAAGTTGGATATTATTCAGTAATACCATCAAAAATACTATATAATAAGGAGCTAAAAGCAAATGAAAAATTACTATATGCAATGATAACATCACTTGCATATAAAGAAGGCTATTGTTTTGCAACTAACAATTATTTTGCAGAAGAATTAGGAGTACATCCAAAAACAGTTTCAAGTTGGATTTCAGATTTAAGAGATAAAAATTATATAAAAGTTGAAATGGTTAGAAAAGAAAACAAGCAAATAATTCAAAGAAAAATTTATATAAATGATGTTCCATATCCGTTAAATAATGGATACCAGTATCAATCAAAAAATGGACAGGCTATCCATCAAAATATGGAAGATAATAATATAAGATTTAATAATAAAAATAATAATAAAGGTCATAGAAAATTTATATCCAATTATGAAAATCAGAGACAATATACTAAAGAATTTTTGGAGAGTTTGTATGCAAATTAAATATAAATTGGAAGAAATTTCTAGAAATTTTAGTAGAAATATGATATTATGGTTTCATCAAATATAAAGGAGCTGATTTAAACTTGAATACTAATAGTACAAACAAATTAATTGAAATTTTAGAATTAAAACAGATTAAATTTGATAAAGGTGAAAAATCTTTATTTAGAAAATATAGCTATTATCAAGTTATAAATGCATATAAAAACTTATTTGTAAAAGATATTGAATATATTGATACAATTAGAAGTAATATATTACAAAACAAAAATATAGAGTTTTATAAAAATGTTTTTAAGATAAAACCAGAAATAAAGACAGAAGAATTATATGAAAAAATATGTGATAAAATATGCGAAAAATATGGATTAAAATCTAATTCGTTACAAGAAAAAGAAGAAAATATAAGACAAATTCAATATCACCTACATAAATACAATAGTACAACAAAATATGGTGATTTTGTTAGAATGTATAAATTTGAACATGAATTAAGATTAATGCTTTTAAAATATACACTAATAATAGAGGAAAGTATGAAAAACATTTTTATTGCTTATCTAAATGACCATAATGCTAAAGCGGATTATTTAGTTAATATGCATAATTATAATACTTCATCAATAAAGAACAAAGCATTTGATACAATGAAACTAATAATAGGAAAATATGATAATACAAAATCAAAACCTATAAAAAGAAAAAGAGAGCAAAATATAACAGTGCCATATTGGATAATAATTAATGAATTAGCTATGAATCAAACTTATTATGCAATAGCAAACTTACAAGAAGATGATTCTAGAAATATTTTCTTAAACTGTACAAACTTTTTTACTAAATTAAATTTAACTAATGAGAAAAAGGGGAAAAGTGAAGCAATTAGAAAGAAAGAAGAAGCTCAAATAAATACTTTTAAAACAATTCTATGTTACTTAGGAGAGTTTAGAAATATGTTGGCACATAATCAGCCTATATATTGTTATAATATAGAATCTTTTGATATAAATAAAAGATATCCATTAGAATATGAATTACCAAAGACAAATAAAAACAAGAAATACTCAGACGGAAATTTTATACCAAAGTATAAACAGCAAATAAGCTTAAATGCTAAATTGATGAGAAATTTATCTGATTATTTTGGAGAGGATTCTTTTAATAAAAATAATTATACTAATTTAAATTTATCAAAAATAATATATATTATATATAAAATTTTAATAAACATAGATAAAAATACTGACTTTTATAATGAATTAAAAAATATATTTGTAAAATATAATATAATACTGAATGAGAAAAAATTTGAAATAGAAAATGTAGAAGAATGTATAAATTTATTAGAGGAAATAAAAAAGATTGAAGAGTTTGATTTAGAATACAAAGATATTATTTCAAAAATAGAAGCTAAAAAAGCATACAAAAATTTTCTGCATGGAAAAGATAACCAATTAAAAGATATAAAGAAAACTATACTTCAAAGATCAAAAAAAGTAAAAATAGTAACAAAAGAATCAAAGTATAAACCATTTTTAGAATCAAAAAGATATACAATGTTTACAGGAATAGATGAAAAATTTTTTAAAAATATTTTATAATAATATGGATATTTTTTTGTAAAAAATCATAAAATATTATAAATATATATTTACAACATAAACAATTTGTTGTATAATATATATGTAATTAAATTCCACGCGATGTGGGGGGAGAAGTTGGCTGAGGCTGCTTCTCTCTTTTTGTTTATAAAATATCTTCCAGCGGGCTAAAAAGGGTTTTAGGGATTTTGCCCTAAACAGCAAAAATGGTGTCAAAACACCAAGCTGGCGAATTTTGGGCACTAAAAAATGCTCTCCAAAATTCGTGACAAATAAATCTTTTCTAAAATTATATGTTATATTTTTTCTGTTAAATTTTGTATTTAAAATTTGTAGACATGTAAAATGAAAAATGGTATAATCATTTTGAACTGCATTAATATTACAATTAGCTTTTAGGACTATTAGTAATATTACGTACAAGGAATATAAAGAAAAAAATTAAGGAGGAATTGTTTATGGAAAGAAAATTTAATAAAGGAGATATTGTTCAACATTTTAAGAGAGAAAAAATGACAGAGGAACAATTAAAAGAAGAACCAAATTTATATTTATATGAAATTATTGGTACTGCAAGACACACTGAAAATAAAGAAGAATTAATGATTTATAAACCTTTATATACAACTGAATGTACAAATGGAGTTGATTTTGCTGCAAGACCATTAGAGATGTTTATGTCAGAAGTAGATCATGAAAAGTATCCAGAGATTAATCAGAAATATCGTTTTGAATTGAAGAAATAAGTTATATAGTAAAAAAATTATTTTATTGGAGAAAGGTTAGTATAATATATTAAATTTTAAACTCTATTATATTATACAAGGTATTAAGTAAATGAAAAATTATATAGATACATTAAATGAAACAATAAAATCATATTATAAGATTTTATCAGAAGATTTTCCAAAATTTTTAAATGAGTATATTAATACTCCAGAAATGTTAAAACAATCTAAAATAAGTGTAAGTTGTGGTACAATATATTCAAAAATGTATAAACAAATGTGGTATTCAAGTTTAGACCATAGTATTGCAGTAGCTTTAATAATATGGCATTTTACAAAAGATAGGAAGCAAACTTTATCAGGATTGTTCCATGATATTGCAACTCCAGTATTTAAGCATTCTATTGATTTTATGAATAAAGACTATGAAAAACAAGAATCTACTGAAGAATTAACTACAAAAATAATTAGTGAATCAAAAGAGATAATGGAGTTACTAAATAGAGATGGTATAAAAGTTGAAGAAGTAGCAGATTACCATATATATCCTATTGCAGATAATGATACGCCATGTCTTTCAAGTGATAGATTAGAATATACTTTATCTAATGGATTAGGAGCAACAGAAAAGATTTGGACTTTAGATGATGTAAAAGAAATTTATGATAATATAGAAATTCAAGAAGATGAAAATGGTATAGAAGAATTAGGCTTCAAAGATATTGCTATTGCAGAAAAATTTGTACATACAATGAGCATTTTATCAAGATTATATCGTAGAGAAAAAACACTTTTTACAATGCAAATGCTTGCTGATATTATGAGAATAATGTCCGATAATAATTTAATCAATATATCAGAAATGTATAATCTATCTGAAAAAGAAGTGATTGAAAAAATAGAAAAATGTAATGTAAAAAATATATCTAATGGTTTTGAAATATGGAAACATGCTACAGATATTTTAACAAGTGAAAAAATGCCTGAAGGAAAATACTTTGTAATTATTGAAAAAGTTAAAAAGAGATATATAAATCCGTTAGTTAGATATAACAATGAATATAAAAGAATAAAAGATATTTCAGAAAAAGCAACAAATGATATTAATGAAGCTCTTGAATATAAAACTGCTAAATATGTATTTTTAGATTTTGATTTTAAATAATGGAATATAAAGGGAATGTTCAAATGTAATATGCAGAAGATTTTGATATTTCGTACAAGTATTAGATTAATAAATTACAATTAATAATTTTTTTATAAAAAGAGCTGACAAATAAAATGGAGCACGTTATACTACTAGTAAATTTATATATGGAGGTAGTAGAAGTGGAAGAAAAACCTAGTGTTTTAAACGATTTATTTGTTAGTAGAGAGGAAAATATATGTGCTTTAACTGAATTTGATAAGAAAAGGATTAAAGAATTAACAAAGGATAATAATACTTATCAAATGCTCTTAGATAAGCTAGAAGATTTATCTAGTGATGATATATCAAAAGCTAAAGTTAAAGATAGTTTAGAAAGTTATATTGATAAGGTAAACGTAATAGGTTCTTATGAAAATGAAAAGTTTTATAAGATTGGATTTACAGATGCAATGAATTTAGTGTTTGAATGTATTAAACGAGAAATATAATATAAAGTAATTTTTATTGGATAAGCATATGGGAATAACCATATGTTTATTTTTTTTGTAAGAAATTTAAAATTTTTTGTTTTACCCGTCACATTTTTGATTTTGAATCGCTATTAAGGTTAAGAAGAAAATTTCAAATTGCCAATAACCTTTTTAAAATTTAATCGCTGTTAATAGTAGAAGGAAAAATAAAAAAAATTAGAATTGCCCGTAAGATTTTTGATTTTGAATTGCTGTTTATGTTAGGAAGAAAAAATTTTAATATTGCCCATAAAGTTTTTAGATTTCAGTTGTTGTTAATATTAGGAACAAAAAATTTAAAATTTACCCGTAAGATTTTTAAAGTTGAATCGCTGTTAAGGTTAGAAATAAAAAAATTAAAATTTTTTCATTTACCCGTAACGTTTTGGATTTTCAATTGCTGTTAATAGTAGAGAGATAAAAATTATTAAAAAATTTGGACAATTTAAAATTTTCTCGCCTATGTAATTAGATGGGCAAAATTGCACATTGACAAATACACTTGATTTAGGTGTCATAAAGAGCCATTTTCTTTAATATTCTGTATTAGCAAGAAAGGATTTGAATAAGTATGAATGAGGATAATAATAATACAAAAGAAAATAAATTAGAGTTCAATACATATTGCATTTTTACAGAAGAAAAACAAGATATTAGAGATACGATAGGATTAGTTTTTAAGGATTATTTAGAAAGTATAAAAGTAAAGAATAAGTAATTATATTAAAACAATTGCAAAATTTAATTGAGCACGTTACAATTTAAGCATAGATGATTACGGATAGGAGGTTAAATGCTGGATTTAAGAAGTCAAAATTTTAAAGTACGGAATGTATATCAGACTATCTAGAGAAGATGGCGACAAGCAAGAAAGCGAAAGTATCAGTAATCAAAGAAAAATTTTGCAAAGATATGTAAAGGAGAATAATTTATGTTTAGTTAAAGAATATGTTGATGATGGCATAAGTGGTACAACTTTTGATAGACCTTCATTTAATGAATTATTGCAAGATATTGAAAATAAAACAATTGATATGGTAATTACAAAAGACTTATCAAGACTTGGTAGGGATTACATTAAAACTGGTTTTTATTTGGAAGACTATTTTCCTAAAAATAATATTAGATATGTTGCAATAACAGATGGAATAGATACATATATAGATAGCACAAATAACGATATAACGCCTTTTAAAGCAATAATGAATGATATGTATGCTAAAGATATTTCCAAGAAAATTAGAAGTGTTTTGAAGGAAAAGCAAAAGCAAGGAGAATATATGTGTAGTATTTCAGCTTATGGTTACAAAAAGCATCCTACAATAAAAAATAAATTGATTGTAGATGAGCAGGTAAGGGATATTGTAGAAAAGATTTTTGATATGTATTCAAATGGACATGGTAGTGTAGAAATTGTAAATTATCTAAACTCAAATAAATTTCTATCTCCAACAGGTTATAGGAAAACAGGACTAGTGCAAGATAATACGTGGTCGAAATCTTCGATTTCGTGTCCACGGCTATATGCAAGCGAAGTCGCATGAAAACAAAACTAGCTATAATTGGAATGAAGTAACCTTATGCAATATGCTAAAAAATGAAGTCTATATAGGCAATACCGTTCAAAATAAAAGGTCTATAATATCATATAAAGTCAAGAAATTTAGAACTGTTGATAAAGAAGAACATATAAGAGTTGAAAATACCCATGAAGCTATTATTGACAAAGATACATTTGAAAAAGTGCAACGTATCATAGAAAAAAGAGGAACAAACACAAAACTTAAATATGATTATTTATTAAGAGGATTACTTTACTGTTATCATTGCAAAAGAAAGTTGCAAATAGTTCTAAAGAAGAACTCTAAAAGAAATGCAAAATCACATCCATATATAACTTGTAGTGATGCAAAAGAACGTGGATGTTATTCATTAAATATGAACTACGAGAAATTTGAAAAAAATATTATTTATGTTGTAAAAAAGATATGTCAAATATATGCTGACAAAGAAATTTTTTATTCAATTTATGAAAAATATCAAAATAAAACATCAGATATTCGAGAAGGATATAGGAAAAAAATAGAACAAATTGATAAAGCAATATTAGATATAAATAACAATTTAGACAAGATGTATATGGATAAATTAAGAGGTATTTTACAAGAAGAAGACTACGTTAGAGTATCACAAAAATTAAGTTTAGAAAGAACAAAATTAAATGAACAAAAGCAAGAATTAGAACAGAAATTAATTGGAACAAAAGACAAAATTGAAAACAAAAATCAAACAAAAGAAGAAAAAGAATTAGATGAATTAATAGAAAATTTTTTGAAATTAGAAAAAATTGATAAGATATATTTGTATCGATTAATTAATAAAATTGAGATTGATAAAGACAAAAATATTTACATATATTTTAATTTTTCAAAACTAAATTCTATTAATGAAAATCTAGATGAATTTATCAAAATTGAAGAATTAATTAATGAAAATCAAAAATGCAAAGTCGTGTAATATAAACAGTTACAAGACTTTGCAAAACGGTTGGAAGTTTTTAAAATCCACACCATTGATATTTGCTTTCCAACCATTTGGAAAGGATATTTTTGAATAATTATTGGCTATTTTTTTTGCACTTTCATATTCTTTTGTGTTACTTTTTATTGCTCCTGTTACTAAATCTACTCCATCCGGGTTTACCATTGGAACTACATATATTGAAACTTGATTAAATATATTTCTTGCACTTTGTCCATATATATTAAAGTTATTTACAACTGATTTGCAAAAATTCTCTACAAATTTCATCATTAATAATGATGTAATCCACTCACTTGCATGTATTCCACCTGAATATATAACTTCTTTATTCCCATTTCCTATTTTTACATACGGGATATCTTTTCCCAATACGCTTTTCCCCATATTTCCAATATTCAAAAATGAATATCTTTTTCTTAAAGCTTTAATATTTGTTTGCATTAGCTCATATGTATAATTTAAATTTGTCGGTACAATATCTTTTGTATTTACTCGTCTTAACATTCTCATATATAACCACCTAATTATATATATTAAAAAAATAGAATTTTTGTTACTAATGAAATAGTAAAGTCTTGTAAGGTACTAATATTTCAACACTTACAAGACTTTTCAACTTTGGTGTGCTTGAAGGGAATCGAACCCCCGACCTCTCCCTTAGGAGGGGAGCGCTCTATCCAACTGAGCTACAAACACATATATTTTTATTTTACACCATTAATTGTGTTTTGGCAAGGTATAACATTTACTTTTTATGTGTTTTTGTGCTATAATTTTATAGGTGATTTTTATGCAAAAAATGTTAAGTTATATGAGAAAAGCAATCGAAAATTATAATATGATAAATGAAGGAGATAAAATTGCTGTTGGTCTTTCTGGCGGAAAAGACTCTATTACCTTACTTATGGGTTTAAAGGCTTTGCAAAGATTCTATCCTAAGAAGTTCGAAGTAGTTGCAATAAGTGTTAATCCTGGATTTGAATTTTTTAATTCAGAATTTTTAAAAAGTGTTTGTGATAAAATCGGTGTAGAGTTTATTGAGGAAAAAAGCTATATAAAAGAAATTGTTTTTGATATAAGGAAGGAAAAAAATCCTTGTTCTTTATGTGCCAACTTGCGTAGAGGAATTTTAAATTCTTCTGCAATCGCTCATGGTTGTAACAAAATTGCTTTGGGGCATAATGAAGATGATGTTTTAGAAACATTTTTTTTGAATCTTTTATATGCTGGAAATTTGTCAACTTTTGCTCCAACTAGCTATATGGATAGGTCTAAAATAACTTTAATTAGACCTATGGTTTACATACCTGAAAAAGAAGTACGTAAATTTGTTAGGAGGCAAGGAATAGAAGTAATGCCTAAAGTATGCCCTATGGATGGGGTTTCTAAAAGGGAATCTATAAAAGAGTTAATCTATAAATTAGTTATAGAAATTCCAACCGTTAGAGCAAATATTATGGGTGCTATTAGAAGATCTAATATTAACGGTTGGAAAGAATTTTAAATTATTATTTTTACTGTAAACAAATCACCTTCTATTTTTATTTGCATTTTTCCTCCTTGCAAACTCACTAAATCTTTAGCTATTGAAAGACCGTAATCCATTGCCACCACTTGTTCTAGATTTATCTCCTCTAACAAATCGTTCCATTAGCTCTTCTGGTGTTATGTTTAACTCTTCTTTTGATATGTTTTTCATTGTAAATACTATTTTATCATTTTGCTCAACATTTACATATATTCTTGTCCCTTCTAAAGAATGTTTATATGCATTATTGTATATATTTTCTAATACTCTCCACATTTTTTTGCTATCTAATTGTGCAAAGATCTCCTCTTTTTCTATTTTGCTAATTAATTTTAAATCTTTACTCTCATACTTTTCTGCAAATTCTCCATTTGCTTGTAATATCATTTCTGCGAAATTCAATTTTTGTAAATTTACCGTTTCATTTCCAGAGCTTATTTTAGATGCTTCTATTAAATCTTCTGTTAAATTTTTTAATTTTTTTGATTTATTTTCTAGAATCTCTATATATTTTTGCGCATTTTCATTTTCTATATTTTCTTTTTTTAGAAGATTAGCATAATTTATTATTGAAGTAAGTGGAGTTTTTAAGTCATGTGATACATTTGTTATTAAGTCTGTTTTTAATCTTTCTGATTTAACCTTTTCATTTACTGCATTTTCTATGCCTTTTTTTATATTGTTTATGTCTTGGACCATATTTTTTAGGTATTTATTGTCTGTTTTTATTTCTGATTGATATTCTCCTGACACTATATTTCTTATTTTCTTTTCTATTTTATTATATTCTGAGACATTTTTTAAGAAAATAATTACTATTGCCACATATATCAAAATCACCAATGCTTTAATTTTAACATCATATATTACAATACCATAGTGTAATGTAGTTGCTGAAATTATTCCCATAGCTATTATTGTTACTACCACCACTATTATTATTAATTTATAATTTTCTTTTATTTTTTCTATAAAATTGGTTACTACTTTTTCATTTTGTGCTTTAGCTTGCTTTATATTTTTTACACTATTAAAAAATATTTCTGCTAAAATAGCATATAAAATAAGGCAAATTAATTCTATACTAATTTTTTCAAATATTGCTTCCATTCCTAATATCGTTAGTATTTTAACATCAAAAAAATCCGTGTAAATACCGCTTTTTATTGCTTTATATAAAAGTACTATAGATAATATTGAAAATATAACTACTCCGATTATATTTATCTTTACATTATGATTTGCTTTATAATAATTTTGTTGTATTGTTTTCATATAGCCATTATTATCTAAATTTACTTTTACATATATATCCAATACTTCAAATCTGGATTGGTCTGCTTTAAATCCATATTTCTGCAATACATCTATATTTGTATCTGGTGCAGAATTTAAACTACAAATATAATATTGTAAACTTTCTTTAAATTCTGATTTTATATGTTCTTTATCCTGTATTACTGTTTTTAAATTGCTAAGTATTATATGTTTTCCCGTGTTTGTTGTAATATCTGCTATGTACTCTATATTTGAATTTTCTCTATTTATATATTCAAGTCCTGGGTAGCTTTCTAGCTCATCATTCCATATGCTCCAGTAAATAGCATCTTCCAAAGTTTCTATTTCATGCGTTATTGCACTTTTATATGATTCTGTTTGTAAAAAATTTGCTTTAGCAATTTCAGCCCAAGAAAATCGTCTTACATTTGAATATATATTGTTTCCTAAAATCCATAATATGATTACCGATATGAATAATAATAGTCTCGCTATATTTATTTTTGACTTTTTTCTGCTTTTTTTCATGCTTTATTTTCCCTTTCCTAAGATATAATAATATTTTTATATATTTTCTATCTTGTACCCTAGTCCCCACACAGCTTTTAGATATTTTGGTTCTTTAGGATTTATTTCTATTTTATCTCTTATATGGCTTATATGCACTACTACTTTTTTTTCATATCCGTCAAATGGCTCTTTCCAAACATTTTCATATATTTGCTTTATTGAAAATACTTGTCCTTTATTGCTTGCCAAAAAAAGTAATAATTTATATTCTATAGATGTAAGCTTTATTTTTTCTCCATCAACCATTACTTCTTTTGTTTTATCATTAATTTCTAGTCCGTCTATTATTATGTTATCATTTTCTATAAGATTTCCAAGCTTAGTATATCTTCTTATATTTGACTTAACTCTTGCTATTAATTCTAGCGGTTCAAATGGCTTAGTAATATAGTCATCCGCTCCTGCATTTAACCCGATTATTTTATCTATACTTTGTGACTTTGCAGATATAAATATTATTGGAACTGAATTTGTTTTTCTTATTTCTCGTGCTACTGCAATTCCATCTATTTTTGGCATCATTATATCTAACAATACTAAATGTATATCTTTTTTCTTTAAGATTTCAATAGCTTTTTCTCCATCATAACATTCAAATACATTGTATCCCTCTTCTTCTAGATAAATTTTAATTGAGTCCGCTATTTCCTTATCATCATCCACTACTAATATATTATACATCCATTTTCACCTCATATATATTGCATGCATTCATTCTTTGCACATATTCAATTTTTCCGTTTATTGTTGACTTTATTTTTTCTTCGTTTACCCCATTATTACAAATTAAAATGAAGTTACTTTCTGTTTTTTCTATTTTATCATAATTTTCAACATCTATTATAATTGATTTATCCACTAATGTGAATAAATATAGGTCATCTAGTATTCTATTTTCCTTTGTATTAAAAACATAAATTATTGGCAAGTTTTTTTCTGCTATTTTTTCTGCTATATTATTATATTGTGAATATATATATTCTATTTTTGTATTTTTCACAAATGGACTGTATATTATTGTGAAAAATATTATTGATATTATAAATAATGTATGTTTGCAACTTGCACGTTTTCTTACAAATTCTCTTAAACAATATGCTATTGCAATTATCATTGATGAATATATTGGAATTATATATCTTGTTTCAATATACGGAGCTTTTAATACTATTGTTAATAAATAAATCAAAATTGGAGTTACTAGTAAAACCATTTCTCCATTCATTTTAATATCACTCTTTTTAGGTTTTATTGCTATAATTCCTGTTAAAATTATTATAAATGGCAATAACCCATTAAAGAATTCTTGATTTATCTTTTTGCAGTATCCTACTATATTTTTTATTACATCCACTTCTACAGTTACCCCTCTGTAGCTGAAAAATATATGTGATATTGCATATGGAAATATGAGTATATAAATAACTGATGATATAAATATTCCAATATTATATATCATCAGGTTTTTGTAATTCTTTTGCTTTATGCATTTTACTGTATATATTAAATATAATACAAATGCGTAAATAAAAAAGTAGTAATGTGTTAGCCCTCCCAAAATCATAAATGTAGAAATCAAAAATATATTTATTGGTCTTATTTTTTCTTTATTATATATTTTCATATGTAGGAATGTAATTATTAATATATTTAAATTACATAGTTCATACATTCTTATATATAATGTACTATTTAAGCTAATTAGTGTAAGTCCATTAATTAATGTTGTCAATACTGCATATATTTTATTTTTAAATAATTCTTTTGATATTAGATATACCATTATACTTGATATTATAAATATTGTTATATTTAATAAAATTCCAGTCCATTTTGTAAATTTGTTTATTGTAAAAGTTGCAGATATTCTTAATAGTAAATAATACAGTGGAGGATGTACATCATTTTTTTGATTTTCATATACAGGTTTTATATTATAAATTTCATTGTCGTTAACTTCTAAATAATCTTCAAAATATTCTTTATTATGCCATTTATTTAAAAAATCCTCATTATCTGCAATATTTAGTTTATTATAATTCATTAGGCCATATGAGTACATTTCATCCATATGAAAGTATTGTTTTTGATACCCAAAATAAATTCTAATTAATATCTGAACTAATATAATTATTATTAAAATGATTGTTGTCTTTTTCCTCATCTTTATTCTCCCAATATTTTTCTCCATTTATCTCATCAATTAAATATAGCGGTCTATTTTTTGTTTGATTAAATGTTCTTCCTATATATTCACCTAATATTCCAATTAATGCAAATTGTATGCCCATAAAGAAGAGTATTAATGAAATAATTATTTGATATGGTTCTATTGTTTGTTTAATAATAACATATATTAGATTAATTAGCCAAGATGCAAATGTAATAAATGATATATATATTGGCCATCTTAATGGTGAAATAGAAAGTGATGTTATTCCATCTATTGCTAGGTCTATTAATTTTTTATAATTCCATTTTGTTACTCCTGCTATTCTTTTGTCCCTATCAAAATATATTGCCTTTTTGTTATATCCTATCCAACTAAAAATACTTTTTGAGCATCTTCCTGTTTCTCTTAATTTGCACATTGCTTGTACACATCTTTTATCTAATAATCTAAAGTCTCCTGTATCCTTTTGTATTGGTATTTTAGTAAACTTTTGTAATGTTTTATAGTACATAGTTGATGTGAATTTTTTTAGCCATGTTTCTCCATCTCTTGTTTTTCTTGTTGCATACACATCGTCATATCCTTTTTCCCATTCTTGTATCATTTCTGGTATAAGTTCTGGTGGATCTTGCAAATCTGCATCCATTATTATTACTGCATCGCTTTTCCTAGAATAGTCTAATCCTGCTATTATAGCTATTTCCTTTCCAAAGTTTCTTGAAAACGATATATATTCAAATCTATTATCTTTTTTTCTTATTCCTTCTATTATTTTTAAACTATTATCTTTGCTTCCATCATTTATGAACAGTACTTCAATTCTATAATTTGTTATCTTGTTTATTATAGATGTTAGTCTATTTCTTAAAAATAGAAGTGATTCTTCCTCATTATATATTGGAATTAATATTTTAATTGTTTTCATTTTTCCCCTACCTTTATTTTTTCTATATTAATATTATATTCTTTATATCACTTAAATATTAAATTTAAAGGCTAGAAAAAGTTAAAATTTAGTAAATTTTATTCAAATATTCTCTAATTGGCAAAACAGACCTCATTAAGAGATCTGTTTTTTCTATGCCCATGGATTTGCAGATTCTGGATCTTTTATACCTGCCATTAATCCTACAATTGTATCACTCCATATTATTTAATTTCTGTAGACCATAGTCCATGTTTGTTGCAATAAGCATATATTTTTGAACCTGGTATATATTTAAATCTACATTCTGCATTTTGTTCTGGATATAGTTTGATTTTGCATATTTTCTCACCGGCAATCATTGCCAACCACTCTATATAATGCTCTTTATCCATTACATGATTTACTTTTACAAATATTTCATCTTCGACTTTTTCATACGTTGGTATATGTTTTTCGGCTACAGCATCCATGCTATTTGGAATGATTTCTTCCATTTTTTCTCCACAGCAAACTATACCACAATTATCGCAACTACAGTCCTTTAAAACTTCGACCAGTGCTCCACATTTAGAACATTTTTTTATAATTAATTTTTCCATAATATCTTTCCTCCTACTCTTTTAAGTTATTACAATAATATCATAATCACTATAAAAAATCTAGATATATTATATTATTTATCTTTTATTAATTTGTAAATATCTTTAAGTTGCAAGTGCTAGTTAATTTCTTTTAATTTAGCCGTCATGTCAAAATTATAAATATACTTACCATCAATTTTTTCATAAACTTCTCCAACTTTTGCATTTTTAGGTAAATCTATCTCAAATATAGAACACGGTCCACCATCACCATTTTCTGATATACAAACCGAATTCTCATCCATTACCCAAGCATAGCCATTTCCTTTCCAGCTTTTGTTATCTAAAAAAATCTTTCTTCTCTCATATAAGTTATATTCTTCTAATACTTTGTCATTTTCATTCATACCTTTACCTTCATCCATCATATTTTTTAATGCATTTTTTAAATCTCTAATAAATTCCTTTATGAAACCATTACTATTATTATTGTTTCTTTCAAATATATTTAAGTCCAATATTTCACCTCCTATTTTTCTAATTTACTTTCTCCTGTTGCATAATTAATAATAATTCCATTTTGCACATTATATACATATACATTAAATTGTAATTTTCCATTATCTTCAATAGAATATGCTTCAATATTTACACCATTTGCTAATTTATTTTCGCCCTCAAAATATGGGGTAACTCTATATAGGACATGGTTAGTTTGATTTTCCTTCAAATAATTATAAACCTGATCTTCAAATTGTTTCATTCCATTTATATTAAAGCTTTGTGTCCCTGTCATTATGTTTCTTTTATCCACATCTATTCCACCTAATTTCCACGCAATTATATGACATCTATGATATAGATATCCTCCTGGAATAGTGTTTGTGTTATATTTTTGTTGTTTAAATCCTGTTGGTGTAATTGAAGAATAATCATCTTTTTCGTCATCTTCATTAGCCTTTTTCCAACTAGTTTTTATCATTGCCCTTCCGCACTCTGCCATTTTCTAAATCAGAATAATAATCTTTCTGTATACTTATGTCTTGCGCAGTAAATTGAGGCACATTGTTGTTTATTTCAATAAATATTTCTCCACTGTATTTTGGAATGTTTGATATAGCGTAAGAAAATTTGTCGTTTTCTATAATATTGCTTGTTTGGTTTTCCTTTCCAATGTTAAAATTTACGCTTACAGCAGTTATTATAATATATAACAATATTATTGCAATACGCTTTAATTTTTTTGTATTTTTATTCATACATTTCACCCATATATTTAATATCATAATATATGATTTTTTTCAATATTTGTATAGCTTGATTTTATTATATTTCGCTCTGCATACCTCACTCCCACATATCCCATATACACTGCCAAATCAGTTCATTCTGATAAGTTTCTTTTATATTAGTTTTGGAAAATCTAGAAGTACTATTTTTATCTGCTCCATTATTTATTAATAATTTCAAAATCTTTCTATATTGCTCTATGCCAACCTGTACACAGTGATACTTGGAATGGAGACATTCCTCAACCTTTCTCCTTCCTCTTTTATTTTTTCTATAAAAATATTCTATCAAATCGGTATCTTTTATTCATTTTTTTAATTACCCTACTAAAAGTTTATACAAATTTATATCAATTTTAAATATTTTTCAATATTTTATTTTCAATGTATTTGTGACATATCTATTTTAAGCCTATATTGAACATATTTTTTTAGAAAACCTTTTTTATATTTGGTAGTATATGCAAAAAAAGCATTTTTCTATGAAACCTTTATTGTACCCAATTGTAAAAAAGAGACTCGAACTTACAACCTTCGGGTTATGAGAACCAGCGGTCAAATCCCGTTATTTCCATAGAATATTAAAAAGTGCTATTCTGTAAGGTTTCAGAACAACACTCTTTTTATTATTTCTCTTTATTTCCTTTGTTTTTCGTTTTGGTTGTGGTCAAATTATGGTAATCGTCTGGTGAGACTTCATCTATATCTCTAGCTTTCTCTTTATCTAAAATACTAATCATCCTATATTTTTTGCCTTTTATTTCAATATAACCATTTTCATTTTCTTCATAAATGGTTGCATGACTTATTTCACCGGATGTGTCATCAAAAACATATTCAATAACATATATTCCATGTCTTAAATATATCTTTGCTGATTGGTCCCATAAAAATTCATTTTTTATTTTTAAATCAGGACAATATACATCAATAAGTTCAAATTCTCTATTATTAATTAATACACTTGTTGATTCACCTTCTAAATTAAAGCTAGGGTCTTTTGTAATTGTTTTTAAACACTCTATTAATGATATATGCTCTCCAACTCCTGGGTAATCTGCTTCGGCAAAATTTTTTATACTTCTTCTTAGTTCTTCATTCATATTATTTCCTCGCTTTCTAAACTATGGCTTCACTAATTATATTACCGCAATCTTTACACATTATATCTGGATCTTGCTCATCTGCACTTTCATTTAATAATGTTCCTGTTAAATGTATACCTCCACATATTGGGCATACTGCTAATTTATATCCGATAGGAAGTGGTACACATCTACTAAATTTTATAGAATTATGTTTTTTCATTTTTTTACCTCCTCGATTTATCTTAATTATATTATAAACCGATTCGTATATTATGTGAAATACAAAAAAATTATAGAATTATAACCTTTGGTTATAACTCTATTTTCTTATTTGTTTTCTCTTATAAATTTTACTAATTGATTTAATTCTTTAAACTTATTTTTTTTATTTATATATATACCATATTCTATCGGTGGAATTTTAAATTCTGTTGTCAACTCTGATATTTCTTTATTATTCAATTCTTTTTCTATATATTCCTTACTTATAAGTCCTATAATTTCATTATCATCCTCAATAATATCCAACATGGCATTATATGTAATATATTTTGCATTTACTAATTTGTCTTCTTCAATTTCTAGTGCTTTGAGAAAATTATTGGTTGTTGCAGACCCTTTTCTAGGCAAACATATTTGCATACCTATGATATCTTCAATTCCAATTTGCTTGCCTAATAATTTTGAATCATTATTAACTACTAAAATATCTTGAATTTCTCCAACCTTTATAAATTCTATTTTATTATGATTATAGTTATCTGTTTTTTTTGAAATAATAATATCAAGTTTTTCATTTTCTAGTTTAGCTATCATATCAGATAAATCTGGAGCTAACATATTTATTAAATCTGTATCAGATATATTAATTGTAATATTCTCATTAATATTAGAAAATTTAGTTAATATTTTACTAAACATTTTGTACATACTTACATGTACTCCTAAATTTATATTTCTGTTTTTTCCATATTTAACAAAAATACTATTTAGCGTTTCTACCGCTTCTTTTGCTTCTTCATATATTTTTTGACCATCAGAAGTTAATTCTATTCCATGATTAGTTCTATTAAATAATCTTAATTCAAGAGCATTTTCTAAATTTTTAATGTGTTTTGTAACAGCTGGCTGAGAAATATTTAATTTTTCACTTGCCTTTGTTATATTTTTCTCGTTTGCAACAATTGTAAATATTCTATATAATTCTAAGTCTACCATATTTAAATCTCTCTTTCTACTTGTTTTTGGTCTAATAAATATTCTTCTCCTACTTTCATTGTTGTTGCTCTATATGGCATACGTTTCTCAAATTCCTGACAAACTTCATCTGATGTACAATGTGCTAAATAAACTCCTTGTACATTATTATTTTGCATATATGATATTGTTTCTAAAGTACTTTCATCCACATTCTTTAAGTGAAAACCTCCTATAACTGCCAGTATATTTCTTTCACCTGTTATTTTTTTTGCAAATTCAACCGTATTGCATATTCCACTATGTGCACAACCTGATATTACAATTAAACCTTTTGAAGTCTTTATTGCAATCCCTGTGTCATCTATTGCTACATCATCAGTACCATCTTCTTTTGTCATTGGAAAACTCTTTGTTTCAAAATCAGTTTTTCTTTCTATTTGACCTAAAAAGAAAATATTTTCTGTTATTTTATATGGTTCTGTAGTTTGTATTAAATCAAACTTTTCTGATAATTCTTCTATCTTTTGATTTAATCCTCCATAATTTCCTGTTCTTTTACTTACTCTATAACAATCGCATCCCGGACAGCATATTAAAGGAATCTTTTTATCTATATATTTTAAACCATTTCCATGGTCATAATGTCCATGACTTAATACGATTGTATCTAGATCATCTAAATTTACACCTAATTTTTTAGCATTTTTCTTAAATATATCAGTTTGTCCTGCATCTAACAAAATTTTATATCCATCAACTTCAATATATAATGAAAGTCCATGTTCATTTTCTAATTGTGGATTATTTTTTCTATTATCATTTAAAACAACTATTCTAACCATATATTCCTCCTAAAACATATATTACAATTTTAACATATTTTTCTATTTTTGTATATGTTTTAAACCAAAACGCTTTTATTTATAACAGATTTTTCTTAATTATTATGTTATATAATTTAAGTTCTTTTGTCCATTTAAATAGATGAATTTTTAAAAAAATTTAGGAATTTTTCAATTTAGACTTCAAATTTGCCTTCTAGATTACTTTAATAAGTGAGAAATTATTTTTCATATATCATACTCCCACAAGCTCAATTTTCCTTTTGCCTCTATCGGTTCATCAAATACTTCTACATTCTCCAGCTGCCATGCAAATTTTTCAATAAGTGTGCTCTATATTTAGTTTGCCAACTTCTAAATTCAAATCTTTTATCTCCTTGCATTATTAGTGTTGCCCAAGGTTGTTTTATTGTTAATACTTTCATTTTTTTCTCTCCTTAAGTATTTCTTTAAATAATTCTCTAGTATTATCATATGTAATTGTTTCAATTGCCTCATCAAAATCTAACCATTTTATATCATTCACTTCACATTCCTGTGCTTTTATCTCTCCACCTATACATTTGGAAATAAATAATACTACTTGTTTTAGTTTTCCTTTATCTGTTACATATTCCATTGTATATCTTTTATTAGCATCAATTTCTACGTCTAAATTTGTTTCTTCTTTTACTTCTCTAATTGCAGTTTCAATCTCTGTTTCATTTTTTCCCACATGTCCTTTTGGGAATCCCCAATGTCCTTTTGTTTGCTTGATTAATAGTACTTTATTGTCCTTTATTATAATGCATCCACAAGATTTTTCTCTTTCTTTATTAGTACTTTTACTTATTATCTTATCTAATTCTATTTCTGCTTTTTTCACAAAATAATTATCTGTATAAACTGGTATCCCTATTTTATTAACTTTTTGAATTAATTTTTCTACAGTATCTAATTCCTTGTTTTCTTCTGTTTCTATTTCTATTAAATTATCTCCGTTTTTTATATCTTTAATTGCTAATTGAAATCCATCTTTTTCGTATACTACATCATCTTCTTTTATATTCATAATTTCTTTGTACCCTATTGCTTTTAATAATTTCTTAGCATCCTCTATTTCTAGAATATCACAATTAACAGCTTCTTGATTTAATATATTGCCAGACTCATCAAAGTTTTTGATTTTAAATGTTATTAGTTTTGTTCTTCTATTTGACATTTTTCCTATAATATCTCTTACCAATACTGCTTTAGATAGAATATCTCTTGTATTAACCTTGCCTAACTCCACTTCTTCAGGTACGAAATATGTATCATCCATTGAGAATTTATCTATTATTTTGAAGCCTTTTTCCTCTACTATATTATAGAACTCATCTAATTCACATTTAATTTTTAGTGTTATTTCATTACTATGTTTTAAACTCATGTTTATTCTCTCCTCTCAATTTCCCCAATTATACCACTCCCTGTGCATAATTCCAACAAATTTATTGTTAAAACTTGTCTAACTCAGTCAACTCTCGCCATAATTGTGACCAAAGTGTGACATTTTCACTTGAAAACGCAAGAAAAAAGCACCTGCCAAAATCTAGCAAATGCTTCATTTTATTATGTTTTCCAAGTCTAGTATCAAATCATTGGTATCCGGGTTATGAGCGCCGGCAAAGGCACTTTTGAAGATTTATGAAAGTTTAAGCTTTTGTTGGTATTTAGCCATTTATAGAAGATTTAGTTTGCTGAACATTTATGCAATTTTAGGATGTTTTTGGAAGCTATTCTTCCCAAAATTTTCCCAATTTGTTTGCACAGTTTTTTGGATATTTATGGGAAACCTAAATTTTATTGATAGTGTAAAGTAATCTATGAAAAATTGGAATTTGATAGCATCCATAATAAATCAAACATAACGTTTGGAGCCTTTAACTTTAGTATAAGTTTCATCAGCAGCTAAGTAGTTAGTTGGTTTGTAATCAAAAGAATCATCAAAAGGCTTGACACAATATGCAGCAGTAGTAGCATAATTAGCAATCTGAGCATGAGAGATTTTAATACCATGAACTTTACGCATAACATCTCTAGTTTTACGAGTAGAAAGTCCACAATTAACAAGATAAGTAAGATATAAGCCCATAACATGAGGAGAAAACTTACGAAATTGGAGACTAGAGGCATTAAGCATATAAATCAACCTTAAAAAAATCAAGTTTAAATTCACGATATATGTAATGTAGTTTAAATTTTTCGGGTTTAGCCTGATACTCAGCTAAATTGTCCTTAGATAAAGAATTGAGAGAATTTTGATAATAAGAACAATTAGGATTAGTACATTTATGAATATTAAATAATTTACGTTTTTTCTTAAGTTCTAAGGCTTTACCACAATGAGGACAACAAAGTTCAGGAGGATTATCAATATAATTTTGACGATTAAAATGAGAATCACAAACTATGCACAAAAATTGACCACGACCACCAGTATTGTCGTAGATATATGTGTGGGGAGCATTACAACAAGGGCAGCGAACATCATTAGGAACAGGATTTTTACCACGAGATTTAATAGGTTTCAAAGACTTATCATGTTCTTTAAGATATTGATTTAAAAGTTGCTTGTAATCTTTCTTTTCGGGAACTTTAATCAAAGGCAATTTATCAACTTTTAATTTATTGTATTTAGGAGAAAACAAAGAATCATCTTTAGATTTTTCTAAGTTTAAAGGTATATTTTTAACAATAAAATTAAATAAAGATAAAATTTGTTTATTTAGCTCTTGAATATGAGCTAGTAATAGAGGTATAATTGTATACATGATACACTACTCCTTTATGGTAATTATTGGTTATTCGTTGTAACAATTATACCATAAAAAGAGGGGGGTATCATTTTTTATTGTAAAAAAATGATATAAACCTTGAAAATACAGGGGTGTAACTAAATATAATATAAAATTAGTTTACACTACCATATATGTATAGGATGTTTTGAATAAGGTTAATTTTAGAGATGCTAATGATGATGATATATTAAAGGATTGGTTAATGTTTAGAGAGGATATTTTGCTTTGTCAACTTTCTGATGAGGATTATAAGCATGGTTTGAATTTTGATAAGTTTTGTGAGAGGATTTTGCGTAATGTTTCTAAGGATAATAAGCAGTTTGTTCAGTCTCAGCTTGATAAGTTGTATGATGATTTTATGAGGTATCTGGATTATTGGAATGTGAAGTATTATAGGAATGGTTTTGTAGATGGCTCTCAATTAGTTATGGGGTGTTTTGAAGAATAGATAAAATACCAGAGGAATTAATTTTCTTCTGGTATTTTTTATCTTAATTAAATACCTAATATATTTTCTATATGTTGATTCATTAAATTTCTTCTAAGGTTAATTCTTTGTGAATTAATTGTTTCTAAAAAGAAAGTATTCTCTTCATTAGATTTGTTTATAATTTGTATTAGTCTAATTAAATTTTCTCTTCCTATTTTATTCAAATTTTTAAGAGTATTATCGGCATTTTCATTTGGATAATAAGTCAAAAATTTTAAATATTTTGCAATTAAATATATTATAATATCTGATATCTGTATATTTACTTCATCTTTAGAATCTAAAAACTTGTAATTTTCTAGCTTATTCCCATTATTTAAAATCATATATTCGTCGTTCATTTTTTGTTCGTCTACTAATTCTTTATCAAATATGTGCATTGAATCTCTAAAAATAATACATCTCTGTTGCCTCAAAGAATAAAATGATTCCATTATTATTCTTTCCTCATTATCTTTTAAGAATATTAAATCATTATAATTTATAAATTGTTCTATTAACTCTTTTAGTAATTCTAATGTAGTATATTTTTCTTGTTCTTTATTTATAATATCAATTAATCCTTTACAAAATATTTTTATTTTTTCGTTTGTTACATTAGGATAATCCGTTTTTCTACAAATATCTAGGAAAATTTTAAAATTACTTCTTATTGCTCCATATAATTCATCTTTAAATGCATCTATTAGGTCTTGTGGAAAATATTTAGCAATTGGATTATTGCATATAGAATCAACAATATCAATTACACTAAAATAAATGGAATCTATATCTGAATAATGTACATAAGCATTATTTAATATCCAATTAAGTATTATATTTAATTTTTTGCGTTCGATACAATCTTTAAATGTATTTTTTCCCTTGAAAAAAGTTTTAGATTTTAATTCTTGCCCAGTTTGTAATTTTAAGCTTGTTATTAATTCTTTAGTATCTTTTTCTTTAGATTTTTCAAAACAAATTCCCCCCAATGTAAAATTATCAAACATAACCTTAAAATCATTTAGCCCTCTTTCTGTTATCCTGACCTTTCTATAATTATTAGTTTCATCATAATAGAATATGTATTTTTTTCCATTATCTTTATATCCATGTAATTGTTCTATTGCTGTAAAAAATTCTTCAACATTTATCATTGTTTTTATATCCTTACTTATTATATAACTTCTTAATTAATCTATTTTTTCTTTATAAATCTTTTATATAAAAGATAAATTAATCCTATCGCAATTGTAAAGCATAATCCTCTTAAATATTCTACTTTGATTAAGAAGCTTAATTGTGTAATTTTTATTTTTTCAATAAAAATATAGAATTTTCCAAGATGTAAAATATTATTTATAATTGGAAAAAATATGTAGTCACAGAGAGGACCAGCACTTAATAATAGTGCAAATAATGCTGTTTTTTCTTGGTAATAATTTTCTTTTTCTTTAATTTTCTCTTCTAATCCTATTCTTAAAAACTCTATTTTTTCTTTGCTTTTCATAAATGTATGCATTAATTTTAGCGTATCTTCTATTTCTCCATAGTTCGAATCTCTATGCTCTATATTTTCATATAATGTTTTACTATATATTTTTCTTAATTCATTATATGTATATTTATCATTCTTTAAATTCTCTATTATTCAGCTTTCTTGTAATACTTGTAACATCATTCTTTCCTCAATTGCTTGAATTTCTGTTTCTATCTGTTCAGCATTCTTTCCTACTACAATACTTGCTCTTTCATTAAAATATTTTTTGTAATTTTTATTTATACTATTATTTTTTAATTCATATTTGTAATTTCCCATTACTCCTTTTAATAAAGTATCGATAAATTTTTTATCTACATGATAACTTTTATCGCTTTCAATAAAATATGAGCATCCTGCATAAAATGTAATTGGTTCATCTAACTGATTTATTAGATTTAATAAATACAATGAAAAATTAATTATATTTCTAAATTCTTCATTTCTGGTATCTATTTCTATGTATTTTACTTTTTCTCCATCCATTACAGCATCAACCTCATTTTCTTTTTTATGTTTCGGTGCATAATTGACTGGAATAGTCAACCTTTCAAAAATATGTCGGTTAAAATCTGCAAAAACTTTTTCAAATTCTTCAAAATTACTTTCATCGTCAATATAAATTTTATAACTTATTATGATACTATTATTTTCAAATATCTTTATAATTGGATATATAAGTATATCTCTTTCTAAAACTTTAACTTGAAATGGTAACATAAATAAATCCAAATGATACATTGGATTTATCCAAATTTCTTGTTCTTGTGTATACATTAATATTGCTTGTTCTAAATTAATTTCTTTAAAAACAGTATCTATAAATTCTGGTTTAGAAAATTTAGCAGAAACTTTCATATACTCCTTTTTTATATCTATTTCTTGTATTTCTATATTGGTATCTTTTTTAGTATAACACCTCCCATAACTATCAATGCCATATACAACTACATTTTCTTTAATTAAATTCATTGAATTTAAAAATAATATATCTTTTTTTAAATCGCCTAAATAAAAAGATTTATTAATTACCACTTTACTTTTCTTCATTTTTCACCTCGTCTTTAATCACATCTCTTTTATTATTTCTATATACTTTTTGTATGAATTTATATAATATCATAAATATAACACTACTAGCCAGAATAATTGCACTTACAGTTTTATGTGAATAAATAATTTTTGTTAACCATATTATACCACTTAGTATATAAAATAAAACAATAAATGTAATTAATCTTATGGTCCAATGAATAATTGATCCTGATGATTTACCCATAATTATTCCAGAATCATATAATTTTCCTACAAAATCCCATGCCACTTTTAATGCTATTATTCCTACAATGCCTAATATAATATAATTATAAATAATATTATCAAACAATACATATTCTCCGGTTATCATTTCAAAAACTGGTTTTAATATTTGTTTCAACTAATTTTCCTCCTTTCCAAACAAAAAGCAAAATAGTCTAGTAAAAACTAAAATATTTTGCTTTCTATCATTTATTTAATTATATTTAAATTCATAGCATATTCAAATGATATTTGTTCAAATTTTTTAGTTTTTTTCCATCCATCCTCTCTATGTGATATTTCAGATATATCTGTCACATTTTTATTCTTTAGTAATTTTATTATTGTATCTATTATTTCTTTTTCACTACTACTTATTTTATCTAAATTAAAATTATTATTGCTTATAATTTTAGTAGTATTTCCATTTTCAGTTTCAATATCTTCTCTCTGATATTTATCATCTAATAATGATAATTCATCATATTTTTTATACACTATAGTAGGTCCAAATTTTTGATTTTGATAAGTTAGTCCTGTAATCGCAACCGCTCTTTTATTAAATGATAACATATCAATATACCACAAATATTTATTCAAACTTGTTATTGTTAGATTCTTTACTTTACTTGCTATATATGAGATTATATTTTCAACTTTTTCTAAATCTAATGATTTATATCCATTATAAATATCAGGTTTTCTATTTAATACAGATTTTAAATATCTTCTAATATTGTCTTGCACTTCTTTTTTACTAATGTCCTTTTCTACTTCTTCAGATACTATTTTCTTATAAGTTTTTTCATTAATATTATTTTTTTCATATGCTTCTTTTACTTTTTCTATAAACTTATCATCATTTTCTATTAATAATTTAATATAATCACTTTGAGATTTTGTTGGAAGTCCTCCTCTTTCATATCTATTAATAGTCATCTTTCCAAATCCTAAAATAGATGTTAATTCTCTTTGCGAAATATCATATTTTTCTCTTAATTTAATAATGTCTTCAGCTTTTATAATATTAGCTTTTTCTCTATATATCTTGTATATTCTTTCATTATTTTCATCTTCTATTTTATTAACATATAAATCTTGATTACATTCATTGCATATAGCTACATTTTCAAACGTGTTTACTTCAATTCCTCTAAATTCTTTTAAATCTCTTTTTTCAATTCTATACTCTACTTCTTTTTTACAATATGGACAATATACTCTCATTTTAATTCACCTCATCATATTTACCAAATTCATGAACTGACAAACAAACTGACTTTTCAATATTTTCTATTCTTATTTTAATATATAACTGCGTATCTTCAAACATTGGATTAAACTTAAATATCCAACCGCCATACTTTGGATTTCGGTCTTCTTCTGGACCAGCAAAACAATCTTCTACAGTAAGTTCTCTTATAATGTCTTTAATATCTTCATGGTTTAAACCATATTCTCTCATAAATTCAATGTTTTTATCTCTTCTGGCAATTATAAATTTATCGCCATTGTTATCCTCATCTACAATCTTTTTAATTTTGAGTAAATTCTGAGTTCTAATTTGACCTCTTATTGTATTCATAATATGCCATCTCCTTAAAACAAGTGCCACTTTTTGATGGCAGTTTTATTTTACCATGGCTATTGCTAAAAGTCAATACTTATCTAATAAATTCTTCTATTACAGGAATAGCACCATATCTTCCAGTTAAATAATCTTTATTGTATGTTGCATCATTTCTAACTTTTTTAGCATTTCCATTTTCATCTTCTATAATATAATCTGATAAAGAATACAATTCTGAAACTCCATTTTTATCTTTTTCAACAAACCATATTTCATCTCTTCTAAAAGTTTCTTTATTTAAATTTACTGTGTCATGCGTTGAATATATTAGCTGTCCATTGCCTATATTTTTTTCACTATTGTGGAATAAATTAATAATATATCTTGTTAATAATGGATGTAATTTTGCATCTAATTCATCAACAAACAATACTCTTCCATTTCTTAATGTATCCATTAAAAAGTCAAATAAATGAAACATTTTCATAGTACCATTTGATTCTAATACAAGTGGTAGTGCTTTTTTATTACCATCTTCTCCATTATGAACTAATTCAACTTTTTACTACTTTAAATATTCTTTCACAAATGCATTATTCTCTGAAAACTCACCTTTCTTAGCCATTGCAATCAATTCATCAACCATTTCTTTTGTAATTTTACTACTCTTTTTCTCATAAAATTTCTTTAATGGTTTTTGTAAATCCATCATAACCTTAGTTGCCTTATTAACATTTTGCTCTCTCAATAATCTATTCATTTTCTCAATCTGATTATCATAAATCACTTTACCAATCGCAGTATTTTTTATCTGTTCCAAAGTGTTTTCAGCCGTAATATCTTCAATCTTCAAAACCTTATCTGGCAACTTCCTTCCAATCAATTTTTTAAATTCTTCATCAGTAACGTTTTGAACATCACCAGTATAATATTTTTCGCAAAATTCTTTCTTTACACAAACATCATCTGAATTAATTACTACTTTGTCATTCAAAACAATATTTCTACTTGATTTTCCAACTAAAATCTCATATTCTCCAGCCTCAACTTGCCATCTATCATTTTCAATATCATAATATTCAAAACAATCTCTATCAAGAACTATATGAACATCTTTTTCTTCACCTAGATTTAAATCAACCTTAGCAAAATCTCTCAATTCTTTATCAGGTCTAAATACTACAGAATCAGCTTTCTTAACATATATTTGAGCAATCTCTTTTCCTGCAACATCTCCAACATTTTTTATTTTAAATCTAATGTCTACCTTTTCATTCTCAATATTAACTTTCAAATCAAAATATTCAAACTCTGTATAGCTCAAACCAAATCCAAATGGAAATAACACATCTTTTCCAACCTTGTCATAATATTTGTATCCCACATAAACAGACTCTTTATATTCAACAGTTATTTCATTTCCAGGATAATTATTAAAACAAGAAGTATCTTCTAATTTATTAGGATAAGTTTCAGCCAATTTACCATTTGGATTCACATTACCAAGAATGCAATCGACAACAGCTTTTCCGCCAGCTTCTCCACCAATGTATCCTGCTAAAATTCCTTTAACTTTATCTTTCCAAGGCATCAATATAGGAGAACCATTTGACAAAACAACAATAACATTTTCATTAACATTACAAATTTCATCAATTAATTTATTTTGATTTTCAGGCATATCTAAAGTTTCTCTATCAACACCTTCAGATTCATAATTCTCTGTAAGGCCTGCAAACACAAGTACAACGTCATTATTCTTAGCAACTTTAACAGCTTCACTTCTCAACTTTTCATCATTTTCAGACTCAATTCTTTCATATCCTTGAGCATATTCAAGATCAATTCCATTTTGAACCAAGTTATCATAAGCATTTTCAATCTTATATGGATTAATAGTCGAACTTCCTGCACCTTGATATCTTGGAGTTTTGGCCATATCACCTATAACAGCAATTTTCTTATTTTTTATAGGAAGAATATTATTATCGTTTTTTAATAATACAATTGTCTCTTCAGCAATTTCCTCAGCAATCTCATGATGAACCTTCTGATCATATTCAAAAGAAGTTTCTTTACCGGCTTTATTCATTTCTAAATATGCTCCTAACTTTTCATCATATGCAAACTGATTACTTCCCTTTCTAGCAATATCAATAATTCTATCAACAGCTTCATTTAACTCTGTTTCAGAAATTTCTCCATTCTTAACAGCTTCAATAATTTCTTTGGCACCATTACCTCTTCCACCAGGCATTTCCAACTCATGAGTAGCTTTCAATCCTTTAACTCTATCATTTTCAGCACCCCAATCAGAAATAACAATCCCATCAAAATTCCATTCTTTTCTTAAAATATCATTCAATAAATGTTGATTCTCACTACAATATTCGCCATTAGCCTTATTATAAGCACTCATAATAGACCAAGGTTTAGCATTTTTTATAATCATTTCAAAAGCCTTTAAATACACTTCTCTCAAAGCTCTTTCATCAATAACCACATCAATAGTTCTTCTTCTATTCTCTTGATTATTAACAGCAAAATGTTTTACACAAGCTCCAACATTTTCACTTTGAAGTCCCTTCACATATTCCATGCCAAGAATTCCTGTTAAATAAGAATCCTCAGAAAAATACTCAAAGTTTCTACCACACAAAGGACTTCTCTTTATATTAATAGCAGGACCTAAAACAATATTAACCTCTTCTTTTCTAGCCTCTTTTCCCAAAGTTTTTCCTAATAAATAAATCAACTCTCTATTCCAAGTATTACCTAAACTAGCAGAAGCAGGAAAACACGTAGAAATCTCACTTTCATTTATACCAAGATTATCAGCCTTAGTTTTTTGAACCCTCAACCCATGAGGTCCATCTGACATAGTAATCTTAGGAATCCCATGCTTTTCAAGTTCAAGGCTATGCCAATAATCATTACCAACACACAAACTTGCCTTCTCTTCCAAAGACATTTTTCCAATTACATCTTTATACTTCATACACTAAATTCCCTTTCAGAAAATACTCTAAAAATAATAAAATACTTATATCACAATTTTTATCAATATTCAATTGACATCGTAAGATATCAGGTGAACTTAGTTAATGATGTGAAACGCAAGGGTCATCAGAGATACAACTATCTGGATGAAGCAAATGCTGCTAGTACTGAGGCTGAACGCTCTCGTGCAATTGACTTTTTGAATGCATGTGACTATGCAATCGCAAATTTCGTGAAACTCGACAACGTTACAGCAAAAGACATTGCATTTTTTACTTTTGTATTAACCTATAGATATTTTCCATACGTCCCTTTGATTATATATATAAAATCGTTCATATATATAACCTCATATGCCTTCACACACAAACACATTCAATAAAAAATTTAACAGTTTTGCCAAAAACACTAATAATTAAATAAAAAGTATCAAAAATTGTATGCATAATATTGAGAAGCATATCATATTATGGTACAATAATAATTACTAGTTTTTAATACAAACCACATTGGCAATATTCACACAGATAGAATACTTGCCAATTTTTATAAGAAAAAACTTAATCAAAATATGGAAAGCTTAATACATCTTCAATCAGTATATACAGAAAAAATGAAGACGAACTAACATACATAATTGAAACACCAAATCACAAAACTAGAAACTTAATAACAAATGTTAATTGTAAGTGAAAAATGGTCCAACTTATAATTAAAATTTTTAGATGACATAATAATTCGAATAACCTCTTAACTGATAAAAATAAAAATTTCTTATAAGTGTCAATACTTGATTTATCAATACAGTTTAGTATTGATACGTTAAGAAATTTCTATATAATTAATCGTTAGGTTATGTAACTTAGTGGTCCAAAATTCAATTATAATTTAGAAATTTCGTTGACTATGTTTTTAATAATAACAGAGAAAAAAAATTAAACAAATTAAGTAATGCACAAAGATTTTATATCTTTCAAAATATTAATAAAGACTTAAAAGAAATATCTGAAGATTATATTTGTGATTATTCTTTATCATATAGTATTAAATGATATCGATTATATAAAAAAATGCCAAGTTTGTGGAAAGTACTTTTTCTCTGATAAGAATATTACTTTATATTGTAATGGTAAATATTCAGAAGATATTACCTGTAAAGAATATGGAATTAAAACATCTCAAAAAAGAAAAGAAAATGAAGAACCTGTATATGGCAAATATAGACAAATATATGCAAAAAAAGCTATGGCAGTAAAAAGGCATCCAGATATTCCAGAATATAAAGAAAATTATAAAAATTGGAAACCTTTGGCTTTGAAATATTTACAAGAATATAAATGTGGCACTTTGGATGCAAAAACCTTTGAAAAATGGTCAAAGTACACATCAGATGAAAAAATAAAATCTAAACTAAAAACAATAAATGAATTTAAAGATTAAGTATCTATGAAAGGAGACTTCTATGCTAATAAAAGTAAATAATATAAATATCAATTATGAAGTTTATGGAAAGGGTTCGCCTATAATTTTATTGCATGGCAATCAAGAAACACATGAAATTTTTGACAATTTAATTGAAAAATTGGAGGAAACTCATACCGTTTATGCTTTAGATAGCAGATGTCATGGAAAAAGCGATAATCCAAAAGAAATTTCTTATGATTTAATGGCAGAAGATACAATTGCTTTTATAAAAGAATTAAAAATTTCAAAACCTACATTTTATGGTTTTAGTGACGGAGGAATTATAGGCTTACTAGTTTCAATAAAAGAGCCTGAGTTATTATCGAATTTAATTATTAGTGGTGCAAATATATCTCCTGATGTTTTTACAACTTTTGATATGTTATTAACTAAATTATTTTACTTTTTCACTAGAAGTAAATTTATTAAGATGATGCTTGATGAGCCTAATATTCCTTTAGAAGATTTACAAAAAATTTCTATTCCAGTTCATGTATTAGCTGGTGAAAAAGATGTTATAAAATTAGAACACACAAAGTTAATTGCAAATAATATTAAAAATAGTACATTAGAAATAATAAAAGGCGAAAAACACGGAAGTTATATTATTCACAGCGATAAAATTTATAAAATTATAAAAAAGTATTTGGAGGATTAAAATGTCAAACTTATATATAATAACTGGTCCTGCAGGAGTGGGAAAAAGTACAATTTCAAGAAGAATAGCAGAATCAAAAAATAAATCTGCACTAATTGAAGGTGATGAAATTTATCATCAAGTAGTTGGTGGATATGTTCAAGCTTGGAAAGAAGGAAATCATCTAGATACATTCTGGAAAATTTGTTTAAGTTCTATAGAAACTTATCTTGAAGATGGATATGATGTTATTTTTAATTATATTGTAAATCCTGAAAATGTTGAATTGATAAAAAATAAATTAAAAAACCATACTATAAAATTCGTTGTCTTAGTAGTTGATGAAAAAACATTACTTTTAAGAGATAAGGAAAGACCTGAAGATTGTCAAATGAAAGAACGTTGTATTGTTTTATTAAATAGCTTTAAAAATAAAAATTATAATGCTCAAAACATATTAGATACTACAAATTTATCAGTTAATGAAACAATTGATATTATTGAAAATGATAATAGATTTATATTATAGGAGGGTACAGATGGATGTAAAATTAGATTATTCTATTACAGTAGATGAATTCTTGGAAATGGTTGAATCTGTTGGTTGGAAGTCATATACAAGAGAGCAAATTGAAAAAGCATTACAAAATACAATGTATATGGTAAAAGCAACTGTCAACGGAAAACTAGCTGGCATAGGTAGAGTTGTTGGTGATTATAGTATTGTTTGTATACTAACAGATATCTGTGTAAAGCCTGAATTTCAATGCCAAGGTATTGGGCTAAAAATCACATCAGAATTAAAAAAATTAATTGAAGATAATGTGTCTGATGGCGAAAAAATGCAAATAGAATTAACCCCTACTGCTGGTAATGAACCATTCTATGAAAAGGCTGGATTTAAATACAAGCCTGACAAAATAACTGGAATGTATTTATGGATAAAAAAATAATTAAAAGAAGGAAATTATATGAAAAATATAGAAAAAAGAGATTTATATGATATTAACAGAGTTTTAACAGGAAAAACTATCTTTAAGGGTGATTCTATTCCAGATAACAACTACATAGTTGTCGTTTTAGTATTTATACAAAATAGTGATGGAAAATTCTTAATTCAAAAAAGAAGCAAAATAAAAAATGGCAAATATGCTACTACTGGTGGTCATCCAAAGTCTGGTGAAAATAGTATTCAAGGAATTATAAGTGAAGTAAAAGAAGAAATTGGATTAGATATCAATTCAAAAGATTTAAAACTATATTATTCTGGCAGATCTGATTCAGAAAAAGTTTTTTGGGATGACTATTATATCAAAATGGATGTACCTAATATTCAAAATTTGTCCTTACAAAAAGAAGAAGTTGAATCTGTTTGTTGGCTCTCTATAGATGAGATTAATTCTTTAATGAATGAAGATAAATTTTTCAAAAATCACTATGAAGAATTTGAAATATTATTAAATTGGTTGAAGAAAGGTGAAAAAACATGCTACACAAAATGAAATTACAAGAAAGCCCATTTGAAAGAATTAAAAGTGGAACAAAAACTGTGGAATTTAGATTATATGATGAAAAAAGAAGCAAGATAAACATTGGTGATCAAATAGAATTTTCTAAATTACCTGATTTACAAGAAACTATCCTTGTAGATGTATTAGATTTATATAGGGATAATACATTTGAAAATTTATTTAAAAAATTATTTGATGATGATGAAGAAATAAAAAGAAAAACATCAGCAATGTATCAATATTATAGTCATGATGAAGAAAAACAATATGGTGTTGTTGGAATAAAAATTTCATTAGTAAAGTAAAATTAAGGAGCATAATATGAGAAAATTAAATTTAATAGTTGTATTCAATAAAGATTTAAATAAAGGACTTTTCTGTATTAGATCTAAAAATCCATATAAGGGAAAATATAATTTTGTTGGTGGTAAAGTTGAAGAAAATGAAACCAATGATGAAGCAGCCTATAGAGAACTATTTGAAGAAACAGGAATAAGTAAAAACGATATTGAATTAGACCATTTTATGGATTTAAATTATTTTAAATACGAGAATAATTTACAAGTTTATTATGGAATTCTAAAACATGATGTAAATTTAGTTGAAGAAAAAAACAAATTAGAATGGGTAGAACTTAATCAAGAATTGTTAAACAATAATAAATTTGGTGGAAATTATAATATTCCTCACATAATAACACAAATTAAAGTATTCTTAAAAAATGGAACAGGACTTGGAAAGTATTAAAATTAGATATAATTAAAGAACTTGAAAGAAGGTAAAATGTAAATATGAATAACATTGATTTTTTAAATAAAACTTTGAAAGTAACAATTGACAGACCTCTAGGTAGTAAACATCCTAAACATGGTTTTATTTATCCTGTAAATTATGGATATGTGCCAAATACAATAAGTGGTGATGGAGAAGAATTGGATTGTTACATACTTGGAATATATGAGCCAATAGAGACCTTTAAAGGTAAATGCATTGCAATAATACATAGACTAAACGATAATGATGATAAATTAATTATTGTGCCTGAAAATAAATCTTTTTCAAATAATGAAATACGAGTTCTAACAGATTTTCAAGAGCAATATTTCGAAAGTGAAATATTAAGAAGTTCAAAATATTTAGAATTTAGTAAAAATATTCCTGAATTATCTGTTACTAATTTAAAAAATAGCTTAAATTTTTATAAAACTGCTGGATTTAAAGTGGAATATGATAGACCTGAGAATAAATTTGCATTTATAAGTTTGGACGAAATTCAATTTATGTTACAAGAAATTGCTAATAATGATAAATGGGATGTTTCTCCCCTTTCCTATCCTTTTGGAAATGGTATCAACTTTCAATTAGAAGTAGAAAATCTAGATGAAATATATAATAGTTTTAAAAATTCAAATTATAAAATAACTTTTGATATTCAAGAAAATTGGTATAGACAGGATGATAAAATGTTAGGAAATAAAGAATTTTTAATACAAGATCCTGATGGATATTTATTAAGATTTTCTGAAGATTTAGGAGAAAAGGAAGTATAAAATATGATTAGATCCATAGAACACGTTCCTTCTGCAAAAGAATTTAATTATTTAACAGACTCTGTAGGTTGGGGAACTAGAAAAAATTTAATAATTGAAGAAGCCTTAAAAAACACCTTATATTCACTATGTGTTTATGATGATGACAAATTAATCGGCTATGGAAGAATTATAGGAGATAAAACTATATTCTTATATATTCAGGATGTAATGGTAATTCCTGAATATCAAAATAAACATATTGGTACTGGTATAATGAAAAACTTACTAAAGAAAATAAATGAATATAAAAAGATTAATCCTAATATTAGAACTTATTTAGGTGCATCAAAAGGCAAAGAACCTTTTTATGAAAAATTTGGATTTATTACAAGACCTAATGAAGAATTAGGCTCTGGAATGATTTTATACTAAAAGGAGGCAAAATATATGATAGAAATAAAAGAATATGATAATAAATATGCTGACGCAATGTCAAAGATTATTATACAAAATTTATTGGAAGTAAATTCTAAAGATTATGGCTTAGAATTTGTGAGAAAATCTGTTAAAGAATTTACTCCTGAAGAAATTAAAAAGAATTTTTCCAAAAGGACAAAAGTATTTGTAGCATTAGAATATGATAAAGTTATAGGTACTGCGGGTCTTGATAAGTCTTGGTATAATGATGATGGAGAGTATTGGATATTAACTGTATTTGTTGACATGGCTCACCATAAACAAGGCATAGGTAGAATGTTAATTAACGAAATAGAAAAATTCGCTTTAACAATTCCTGCTAAAAAATTAGTAATCCCTGCATCTATTGCTGGATGTGAATTTTATCATAAATTAGGATACGAATATTCTAATGGCAAAAAGGAATTAAACGAAGGCCAAATGTATATAATGGAAAAATATCTATAGTTGGGGTGCTTATGATTAGACAAGCTAATAAATTAGATAGTTATTGTATTTGTGTCAATGATGTTAAACAAACTTTTATAAAAAAATGTAGTACCATTGAA
>ERZ772883.464-NODE-464-length-42349-cov-8.761361_pt1 | contig 42349 bp, 35 predicted proteins | sample MGYA00580575_ERZ772883 | MGnify/ENA primary metagenome ERZ772883 (study PRJEB29015, sample SAMEA2737666) | human gut metagenome | biome: human gut; feature: human-associated habitat; material: faeces | place: China | collected 2012 ...
AATGCGGTGTATATCAGTGGAGATGGAGGAGCATGGATCAAAGCAGGGGCGGAATCCATTGAAAAAGGAGTTCCGGTACTGGATAAGTTCCACATGATGAAATATATCAACAAGGCAGCCAACCAGATGCTGGATGAGGCAGGAGAAGCCAAAGGACGGCTGTGGAAAGCCCTGTATAAGGGAAAGAAGAAAAAGTTTGTAAAGACCATAAAAGCTATCCGGAAATGTGCACCAAACGAAAACGTAGTGAATGACTGTGAGGAGTATCTGCTGAACAACTGGGACAGTGCAGTGAGAAGAATGCAGGATAAAAATGTCTATGGATGCAGTGCAGAAGGACATGTGAGCCATATGTATTCCGACCGTATGAGTTCCCGCCCGATGGGCTGGAGTGAAGCCGGAGCGGATGCGATGTGCCAGCTGAGATGCTATGTGAAGGATTACGGAGAAGAAAAGATACTGGAACTGGTAAAGTACCGTCGCAGCCATAAACAGGAGGAGGCAACGGGAACCGAGGGGATATCCGTGCGTCCAAACAGGGGATATATGAGGAGTCTGCTGCTCCACCATCATGACAATGACAGGGTATACATCGAAAAGATGCAGGCAACCATTCCGAGTATAGACATACGGAAAAAGCTGGCGATCCGGGAGCGTCTGGGTGGTATTTGACAAAAGGCCATGGGAGAAGTAGACTATGAGAAAACGATCTGGGCAAGTCTATAGCAGGGAATCTTCTGCGACTCTCCAACTGACAGTAAGTTTACTCTATCAATTGTAAAAAAAGTATATTGACAAGAAAAGAAGCATATAATAAAATACGTGTAGGGATTGGGAGATGCCAGTTACGATTTGCAGAAATGCAAGAGACAATCACTGGAATAGCCAAAAGCTAAGTATGGAGAAAAATACAGTCGGCAACGAACCCTATATCGAAAAAGCTACCGTGTCAGGTAGCTTTTTTGTGTTGGAAAAATCTAAGATATAGTGTAGAAGCAGCAGATTTTCTTGAGAAGCCTAAATGGATATGATACAATAAAAAATACCCAATAGGAAGCCAATGAGACAAGGAGGTGCATGGAATGCCTGCAGTACCGGTGGAACACTATCCACAGCTGCTGTCCGCAGTGACGCAAAGCGAAAAAATCGTATATTTATGCGGCGCAGGGGCATCCATGTCTCTGGGAGAGCATCAACTGAGCTGGACCAGGTGGCTCCTGGCAGGGAAGTCATATCTGACGGAAACGGAACAGACCGAACTGGAACAGAGGATCGGCAACTGGACAACCGCGGAATTGATCGATGCGGCAACCTATCTGCTGGCCGGATTAAAGGCGTCGGGTAACTATCAAGACTTCATGGACCGGACGATCGCATCGGTACACCCGGTCAACAAAACCTTCTGCGAAGCACTGCAAAAAATCTGGCGCGCAGGAGATCTGATCACCACAACTAATTATGATATGCAGATCGAGGAAGCGGTAGGCGGCGCAGGTATCTCCTATACGACACCGGCGGACATCCTGTCCGTGATCCGCGCAAAAAGCGCAAACAAAGTGATCCACCTGCACGGACGCTATGACAGAGAAAACGGCGCGGATGACATCATTGCGGACGGACCGCAGTACCAGAGCATTCTGGATAACAGCGGCGCACAGTTTATACAGAATCTCCTCAGCACCTACCCCATTGTGATCGTCGGCTGCGGCGGAACCGTGGAAGATCCGAACCTGGCGGGATTCTTATCGTTCGCGGCGGAGAAGCTGGGGACGTCCGATATCCCCTATTTTTACCTGATGAAAAAGGGCGATACGGCACCGCCATTGCCGGGGAATGCAGTGATCCTATTCTATGGAGACGACTATACAGATCTTCCGGAATTCCTGCAGGAACTCTCGCTGCTACGCTTACAGCAAAGAGTGAGATTAAGACCACTGATTTCTGTAAATCCGTATCAGGAGCGCAAACCGGTGACATCTGCGTTCGGAAGAATGCATTTCGCCAACGGATTTCTAAAATTTACCGGCAGAGAGACTGAACTGGCAGCCCTGAACCGGTTCCTGGAAGAGGAACCGGACTTCCTGTGGTGGACAATCCTGGGAGAAGGCGGTATGGGAAAAAGCCGTCTTGCGTTGGAATGGCTGCGAAAGCTCCCGGCGCACTGGTTTGGATACTTTGCCAAAAAGAATGCGGATGCCGTGTGTGACTTCCCACCGTTTACAGATACGGTAGTCATATTTGATTACGTACTGGGACAGGAACAGCCATGCGCGGAGACCATTGCCGCGTATCTGGAAAGCTTTGCAAATACGCCGTATAAACTCAGGATTCTCCTGCTGGAACGACGGGAACAAACCACAGAAGATGATTGGCTGCTCCGTATGAAACGGGCGATGTCTTCCGAGGCGAGACTGGAATTTGAAGCCGGAAGCTACAGGGAACAACCCTTATCTCTGGGCGCATTGGGAGAACAGGATGCACTGGAATATACGGAGAACTATCTGGAGAACTATCTCCCCCTGCTTAAGACAACCGCATTTATCACGGACTGCCGCAACCACAGGCAAAGAACAGCAGAAGAGATCCAAAAGACCTACCACGATTCCATGGCACCGGATTGCGACCGGCCCCTGTATCTGAGTATCTATATTGAAGTATGGCTCAGCAAAGAAGGGCACTTACGGCTGAATTCCACAGAAGAGCTTCTGTCGGAATACCTGAACAAGGAGAAGAAACGCTGGAGTGTACAGCTGGGACGGGATGACCTGGTGGATTCTTATCTGCGCGTCCTGGCGGTGGCATGTGCCATCGACAGCTTTAACCTGACGGATCGGCACGGAGATGACTATCTGGAGGATGACTGTCGGAAACTGATCCAATATTTCGATGAGCAAAGCGCCCGTCCGGGGGCGGAGAACCTGTTCCGGGAGCTGTATACACGGATGGATACCTTGATAGAAAACGGAGACGATGCAGAGGACTCCATACCGGAACTGCTGTACCATCCGGAGAAACTGGAACAAAAAGGGAAGGTAGAAGCGGCAGAGATGGTCCGGAGCTTAGGCGAAGAAGCGCGGCTCGGGTATATGGCAAGCTATGCCAAACTGGATGCCAATCTGGACGAAATGTATCTCTGGATGCTCGTCAATGCAGGAATCGCCACACCGGAACAGGAGCGAAGGGCGCAGGAGCTCCATGAAGCCGAACAGAAAAGAGTCGCGGCATTACCGCAGCATGCATGGATCGTGGAGCCGGTGTTCCCGGATATTATCAGAGAATATATCGTATCGTATGCTATCAATGAAAGAGATATCGAACGGTTCGCCAGACTGGCAAGAGCGAATTCCGTGATGGGACTGGCGCATTTCATTGCACTGGCACTGGAAGACTGGCCGGACAATCAGAAGCTGCAGAAGCTGGCGGTCACACCACCGTCGGAGGTGCTGAACTATTTTGAATATTATGTGGGACTATTGCCGAATCTACGGGCGGTGCAAGACCTGTGGGCAGTAGAGGAAGCTTTACTGCAGAGCGAACCGTTTTATGCCGGGCATGCATTGGAAGTATGGAGAAGGATCGCAATTACACTGACGGAACGGGGAGATATGGAACGACTGTATGAGAGCGGCGTACGATTCCTGACCTATCTGCAGAAGACGGCGAAAAAGCGAACCATTACAAAAGAGGCAGTGGATGTCATGGAAGCATATTGTGTAGGATTGCACAATGCGGAAGAAGTGGAGAAATACAGCAGGCTGTTGGAACAGTGCAGTGAATTCGCAAAGGAACTGCGTGAACTTCCGGAGATCGGCGAATTCTGCTGCAGCAACTATGCAAAATTGCAGCATCTGAAATTGTACGAAGACCGGAAAGCGGATCTGCAGCCGGAATGGGAACGGATCGCGGAATTTCTCCGACAGTGGGAGTATCCGGGGAATCTGTGTCGGTTATCTCTGGCAACGGCACAGGAGGCAATCCGGTATCTGGTGAAGAAACAGGACCTCTCAGGACTGCAATATCTGCAAAGCCTGACCCATACGATATATGGGAAAACAAACCTCTGTGAGGCAGCGGAAGCAGAGAGCCTGTGCATCGCCAACCTCGTAGCATTCCGAAAGAAAGCGGATCCAAAGCAATACGAGATCATACAACAGTACCAAAAGGAATTCTCACAATCCAAGGAAATCCAAATGTCCTATGTCAGCGTAAGCGACCTATTTTATGCCCAAACGGCGGATTACAAGAAAGTACCGGATGCTGTGCTGCGTCTCGCCAAAGAATGGGTAGAACGGTATCCGGAAGACATAGAGTTCCCGGAGAGATATTTCGGACTGCTGCTGTCCGGACTGTTCTACGCGCGAGCACATGATCTCAGAAATGAGCAGAGGAGACTGTTCCGGGAAATGAAGCGGATCGCTGAAAACACGGATGATTCGGAGTATGAAGAGCGAAGCCAGATGTTAGAAACATTGCACAGCTTACAGGCACTCTATGGCTATCACTGACAATATGCCTGGAATGTCGGTAAACAGGAAGGAAAATCATATGCTGGAATTACGAAAAAAACTGAGTAACTATCAGGAAGTCTTCTATCTGCTGTTCCTGCTCCCTATGACGGGCATGCACTCTATGGGAATTAATTCCGATGACAGGATCTATCTCTACGTATTTGCAGTAGCAACTTTATTCCTGCTGTTGAAGATGGCGGTGACGGATTTCACCTGGAGAGAAATTTTGATCATGAGTGTGTTCGCAGCATTATTGGGTGCAAACTTCCTAAGGAACGGTGAGAAAACGCTGATACTCACGGCTATGGGAATCTTCGGTGCAAAGAACGTGAATCTCGACAATGTCATGAAATATGCGCTGTGGGAGAAAACGATACTGACAGTGGGGACACTGACGTTGGCGGCGACTGGGGTGATAGAGAATGAAAGGATGCTGTTGCCTAAAAATGGGGAATATTTTGAAATCCCCTGCTATGGTTATTATCATCCTAATATGGCTTTTGCTAATATTTTTATGATATTATTATTGGCAATCATTGTATATGGCGATAAACTGAAATGGTATGCATATGTTCTGGGAACGATGATTATGTTAGGAACTTATTGGGTATTTATGTGTCGTACCGGATTGGTAGTATGGGCTGTGCTATGTTTTATGATGCTTGGATATCGGATTATGAGTCACATTCACTGGGAGAAGGGATATCTCTATTTCATTACAGCAATCCCAGCAGTACTTATGATATTGACGCTAGTGATTCCGCTTGAGGCTCGTAAGAATGCAGTGCTCGCTGAAAAAATCCATACCCTATTAACTGGAAGGATAGCTTTAATTAATAAGGTATATGACGATGTCTGGGGATTAGTTTTGGGACACATTCCTGTGAGATCTTTTGATAGTATGTATTTTACTACAGTATATAATTATGGCTGGGTTCTTCTAATATTATACTTGGTTGCATATACAGTTGGAATAAGGTATTCTATTCGGAAGGGACAATATTATATTGCAATTGCATTGGGTGCAACAGCCGTGTATGGTTATGTGGAATTATTGCCACTCAGTGTGATATGGAATTTGCCGATGATATATTTAGCCCAGGCATTATTTAGGGAGAGAATGGTAGTGCATGAATAATTATAATAAAAAATATCAGATCATAGAAAGTTATGGTTTGTTCCTAATGGATATCATATGTATCACAGTATCCTATGGATTGGCATATCTTTTGCGTTTCCATGGGGTGCAGTCTCCATTGGGAGAACGGGAGATTGCGCAGATTTATCTGCCTTTTCTATTAATCTGTATGCTCAACAATTTTTTTACAAATGAATACAAGCATTTTTTCCAGAGAGGATATTATTATGAACTGATACGGGTCGTGCGGTATAATGTTATCCTGTTTCTAGTAACAAGTGCCTACATTTATGCTTTTCGACTGGAACTGGATTTCTCCAGACTGCTGTTAGGCTATTTTGTCGTTATTAATACGATTGTGACTTACTTGGTACGTATTGCTTTTAAAAGTTATATGCGTCATTATTATAGTAAAAGCCGCAGTAGCGACAAAGTTATGATCGTGACTTCTGAGGCAGAAGCAGAGCATGTCATGCAGCAGATCGGGAAGGATGCAGCATGGAGTTACGAAGTCGGTGCGATTGCATTGATAGATGCAGATCATGTAGGAGAAACGATTCACGGTATTCCGGTTGTAGCAAAGGATGAGAATGTCATTGATGTGGCCAGACAGAGTGCAGTGGACGTTGTATTATTGTATTGCCCACATATGAATACGCGGGAGTTGGAGCTCCTAGTACAGTCATTCTTGGCTATGGGGGTGGTATGCCATAACTGTGTGGAACAGTTTGGATTCGAAATACCTTGTAGAAGTGTGGGAAAATTCGCCGGTATGCCGGTGATGACTTATGTCATGACAGAGATGGACTATCGCCGTATGATGATCAAACGCTTGATGGACATTGTGGGAGGACTGGTAGGTGTTCTGATTACCCTGACATTTACTCCTTTTGTAGCACTGGCTATCAAACTGGAATCCAAGGGACCGGTATTCTTCTCCCAAGTGAGAATCGGTAAGAATGGCAGACGGTTTAAAATGTATAAATTCCGATCTATGTACATCGATGCGGAGAAGCGGAAGAAAGACTTGATGGCACAGAACGAGGTGAAGGGATTGATGTTCAAGATGGACAACGATCCCAGAATTACCAAAGTGGGACAGTTTATCCGGAAAACCAGTATTGATGAATTACCGCAGTTTTTCAATGTATTAAAGGGCGATATGAGTCTTGTAGGAACGAGACCACCGACAGTAGATGAATTTGAACAGTATAATATCTACTATCGCAGAAGACTGAGTATTACGCCAGGGTTGACGGGGATGTGGCAAGTCAGCGGAAGAAGCGATATTAAGGATTTTGACGATGTAGTGAAGCTGGATCTGAAATATATAGATGACTGGTCGTTAAGACAGGATGTGAAGATACTGATACAGACAGTAGGAGTGGTACTGTTTGGAAGAGGGTCTAGATAAAAAGATAGGATATGCAAGATGAAAAAAAAAGAAGTGACTAGTGAAAATATGAAGGTATGTTTAGTAGGCTCTTCTGGCGGTCATTTAACACATTTATATATGTTAAAGCCCTTTTGGAAAGACAAAGAACGATTTTGGGTGACTTTTGATAAAGAGGATGCTAGAAGCCTACTGGAAGATGAAAAAGTGTATCCCTGTTATTATCCTACAAATAGGAGCCTTAAAGCATTAATTAAAAATACTATAATTGCCTGGAATGTGTTACATAAGGAGAGACCAGATCTCATTATTTCTTCTGGAGCGGCAGTGGCTGTACCATTCTTCTATTTGGGAAAGATAATGGGAGCAAAGTTGATTTATATTGAGGTATTTGACAGAATTGATAAACCTACCATGACAGGAAAGATGGTATATCCAATTGTTGACAAATTTATTGTCCAGTGGGATGAACAGAAGAAGGTTTATCCTAAGGCAGTCAATCTTGGTAGTATTTTTTAAAGAGGTAAAAGATGATATTTGTAACTGTTGGAACACATGAGCAGCCATTTGACAGGCTTGTAAAAGCAGTAGATGAATTAAAAAGAGATGGAATAATTACTGAAGAGGTTATTATGCAAACAGGGTTCAGTATCTATGAACCTAAATATTGTGAGTGGAGTAAATTAATTCCCTATCGGGAAATGATAAAAAATGTTGAAAATGCGCATATAGTAATAACGCATGGTGGTCCTGCAAGCTTTATTATGCCGCTTGAAATGGGTAAGACACCCATAGTAGTTCCCAGACAGCATCAGTTTGAGGAGCATGTTAATGATCATCAAGTTGAATTTGCAAGAAATGTAGCAGAGAGAATGGGAACAATTATTCCGGTGGAAGATATTACTCAATTAGGAGAAATCATAAGGAATTATGACAAGATTGTTGCTGGCATGGAACATGGAATGTGTAGTAATAATGAAAAGTTTTGTGATGAATTCCAAAAGATTGTAGATGGGATAATGAAATCAAAATATTGATACAGACAGTAGGAGTGGTACTGTTTGTAAGAAAGTCAAAGTAAAACTGTAAATAATTTCAAAAGGAGAATGAACTAATGATCATAACAAGAGCACCATTCAGAGTAAGTTTTTGCGGAGGTGGAAGCGATTTGCCCTCGTTTTATGAAAAATATGGTGGATGCGTGTTGAGCACTACAATTCGTAAGTATATGTATCTTACAATTCATAATTACTTTGAAAAAGATCAAATTGTGTTAAAATATTCAAAAACAGAAATTGCACACGATTATTCAGAAATAGAACACCGCATTTTCAAGCAATGCCTGAGCGATTTCGGACTAAAGGGTGTGGAACTGTCATCTATGGCAGACATACCTGCAGGTACAGGACTCGGTTCCTCCAGTACATTCACTGTGGCACTACTGCAACTGCTTAATACTTACAAGGGGCAGTATGTATCCAAATATAAACTGGCAAAGGATGCATGTGCAGTAGAAATCGAAAAATTGGGTGAGCCTATTGGTAAACAGGATCAATTCGCAGCAGCTTTTGGTGGCTTGAGGTTTTATGAGTTCATGCCCAATGGGTTTGTAAATGTTGAACCCGTTATTATGAAGCCAGATAGTTATGCAAAACTAGAAAATAACTTATTAATGTTTTATCTAGGGGGAACACATTCGGCTTCTGCGATTTTAAAGGAACAATCAAAGAATGTACAGTCAGTAGACAAAGCGGCAATTCAGCGGCAGATGTGTGACATCGCAAGGAAGTTGAAAGAAGAACTTCAAAACAACCAAGTGGATGCAATGGGAGAACTTTTGCATGAAAATTGGATGTTAAAGAGGTCGCTTGCTGCGGGAATAACTAATCCACTGATAGATGAGACTTATGAAGTGGCAATGAAGGCAGGAGCCACCGGGGGTAAATTATTGGGCGCAGGTGGTGCGGGTTTTATGCTCTTCTATGTTCCCGAAGAAAAGCATGACGCAGTAAGAAATGCACTGTGTAATCTCCGTGAAATGGATTTTGAAATAGACAATTCAGGAGCTACAATAGTAATGACAGACAGAGATTTTGTGTGAGAAAATTAATGATGTAGTAATTGGCAAAATTTAATACAGACAAAAGAGATGGAGGATTGTAATGAATATTTTAGTAGCGGGCGGTGCAGGATTTATAGGTAGCCACTTATGTGATGCGCTTTTGGAAAAAGGAAATAGAGTAATTGTTGCTGACAAGCTCATTATGGGAAAACAAAACATTGAACACTTGATGGAAAATGAAAGATTTAAGTTTTATGAAATGGAATTGGCAGATCAGGGGAATGTTGATAGATTGTTTTCAGAAAATAATATTGATGTTGTGTATCATATGGCAGCCAACTCGGATATTCAAAAAGGTGGGAAGGAACCTTCCATAGATTTCAATGATACACTTCTTACAACAAGAGCATTGCTGGAAGGTATGCGTAAAGCAAATGTAAAGAAAATGTTTTTCGCATCTACTTCGGCAGTATACGGTGAAATGCTAGATGTTAAATTGACAGAGACTACCGGTGGAATCAAACCGGTTTCCTATTATGGTGGTGCTAAGCTTGCATCCGAAGCGTTGATTTCATCCTATGTATCAATGTGTGATATGAGTGTAGTTATTTTCCGATTCCCCAATGTAATAGGACCGAGACTTACTCATGGTGCCGTATTTGATTTTATCAGAAAGTTACGCAAAAATCCCAAGGAATTGGAAATCTTGGGAAACGGAACACAGTGTAAGCCGTATATTTATGTATTGGATTTAGTTGAGGCAATTGTGAAGTTGACAGAAGAATTTAAACAAGGAGAGGAAGTTTATAATATCAGTGTTGAGAGTGAAGGAACTACAGTCACACATATTGCAGAGATTGTAGTAGATGTACTCGGCTTGAAAGATGTTACTTTTAAATATACGGGTGGCGACAGAGGATGGAAAGGAGATGTGCCGAGATTTTCATATGATATCTCAAAGGTACTTTCTACAGGATGGAAACCTAAGCATACGTCTGATGAAGCTGTCAGACAGACAGTAAGCGATGCAATAAAGGCAGGAATGTAAGGACATATAAAATGAATCAAAAATATGTAGCAGTAATACAAGCAGGCGGTATGGGAACAAGAATGAGAGAACTGACTCAGGATAAGATTCCTAAACCTTTATTAGCTTTAAATGGAAAACCAATGATTGAATGGCAGATTCAATCACTTAAAAAGTATGGCATAGCGGAGTTTGTGCTTATTTTGGGACATTTGGGACATTTGATAGAGCAATACTTTGAGGATGGTTCAAAGTGGGATGTAAATATAAAATATATATATGAAAACCAACCGTTAGGGAGTGCCGGAGCATTATATTATGCTAAAGATATCATAGGAAAACGAGATGTCATACTTGTTTTTGGAGATGTTATGTTTGAAATTGACTGGAAACGATACATTCGTTTTCACGAAGAACATAATGGTAAAGTAACACTGCTTGCACATCCTAATGCTCATCCGTTTGACTCTGATTTATTAATTGTGGACGATGAAGAAAAAGTAACGGGAATCGATTCAAAGAAAAACATAAGAAATTATTATTATAAGAATATTGTAAATGCCGGGCTCTCGATTTTTAAAAGAGAGATTTTGGACGACCTTAAAGAAGCAAAAAAAACAGATTATGAAGCGGATCTCATAGAACCATTAATGCAGAAAGGGGAGATATACGCTTATAATACGCCGGAATATGTGAAAGATGTGGGTACGCCGGAAAGATTTTATGCTGCCTGCGAGGAACAGAAGAAGGGCGTGTGGAATGCTAAGAGCTTGGCAAATAGGCAAAAAGCAATATTTCTTGATCGAGATGGAACAATAAATGTACTTAAGGGATTCTTAAAAAGAGTAGATGACTTTGAATTATTGCCAAATGTGATTGAAGCTATAAAAAGGATAAATGCTTCTGAATATCTGGTAATTGTGGCTACTAATCAGCCGGTGATAGCCAGGGGTGAATGCTCTTTTGAAGAACTGGAGAATATACACAGAAAGTTGGAAACTGAACTCGGAAAAGAAGGTGCTTTTGTAAACGATATATTCTTTTGCCCGCATCATCCAGACAAGGGATATGAGGGAGAAATACCAGAGCTGAAAATCAACTGTGATTGTCGAAAACCTAAAACAGGAATGCTGATCAAAGCAGCGGGAAAATACAATATAAATTTGAAAGATTCATGGTATATAGGTGACACTACAGTAGATGTACAAACTGGGTATAATGCTGGTATGAAGACAGTGCTTGTACATACCGGTGAAGCTGGTAAAGATGGCAAGTATGCCGTAGTAGCGGATTATGAGGCGGAAGATTTGCTAGGTGCAGTAAACATAATTATCAACAATGAACAGTAGGAAAAGGAGAAAAAAATGGATTTTAGAAATGATATTAAAGACTATATTGCATGTGAAATTGACACTCTGAAGAAATTAGATATTGATGCAATTAACGAGGCTTTGAATTTGCTGATGGAAACGGCAAAGAACCATAAGAGAATATATGTCTTTGGAAACGGCGGAAGCTCTGCTACAGCATCACATTTTCAGAATGATTTCGGAAAAGGTGTTTCAGAGTACGTTGATGATAAATTTAGATTCCAGTGTCTCAATGACAATATTCCAACATTAATGGCAGTTGCAAATGATATAGGATTTGAGGAGGTTTTTCGGTTTCAACTTCGAGGTGTGATTGAACCTGGCGATATTGTAATGGCTATCTCAGGAAGTGGAAATTCAAAAAACGTTATAAATGCAGTTGAATATGCTAAAAGTTGTGGAAATAAAATTATAGGTTTGACCGGATATTCTGGAGGAAAACTTAAAGAGTTAAGTGATATATCACTTCATGCTCCGATCAATAGTATGCAAGTGACAGAAGACATACACATGATATTTGATCATTTGATGATGAGCATGTTTTATCAGCATCTTTGCGGTAAAAACCATATAAGTAAATGATTAGTTCCTATGGACGTGATACACTTATAAATGGGCATCAAGCATTATCTTGATAAGGAAGGGTAAGGATATGACTCAAGTGTTATACATAACGGGTAGTTTTCCAAGACTTGGCGATGGAATAGGTGATGCTGCAGGAAAATTATATGAAGCCATACCAGACAAAACTAAAATAGAACTTGCTACCACAGATATAGATTCCATAAGGGAATATATTCGTGAGCAAAAATATGAAAATGTCACACTTGTACCAAACTGGAAATTGGCAACTATTAATAAAATAATTAAAAAAATAAAGAAGGAACACATAAATAAGATATTAATAGAGTATGCAGGGAATGGGTACAAGAAAGATCTGGCAATTAGTTTTCTCCCTTTTAGAATAAGATTACACAATCTTTTTACAAAAGAAAAGGTAGAATGTCATTTAAGACTGCATGAATTTAGTATGTGCCGGACAGCAAGAAAGATATTTACTTATCCTTTAGTTTGGTTTTGCCATCATATGGACACTCCTTCCTATGTTGAATATAAAGTCCTTAGTGCCAAATATGGGAAAAAAGTAAATAAATCTGCAATCGGCAGTAATATAAGATGGCGTACAAATAAAAAAGATGTTCATAGGGAACCAACAGAAAAAATCCGATTAGCTTTTTTTGGTGGTATATATCCTGGCAAGGGAATAGAAAAGCTGATAACAATGTGGGGACAGATAGAACGGGAGTGCCCTGGTATTTATGAATATCAGTTGTTGGGAGGATACCCTAAAGGGTTAACTAATGTGTTTGATGGGTATCAGAGCCAAATTCAAAAATTAATCGAGGAGGAAGGATTGAAGGATAAAATTACAGTATCTGGATTCCTTCCGGAGAGCGAAATCGAAAAGCGGTTAGATAAGGTTGATATTGCGGTACTACCATATGAAGACGGACTGACTTTGCGAAGAGGAAGTTTCTTGGCTTTTTTAGCAAGAAATGTCGCGGTTGTTACATCTGATGGAGATGAAGAGGCTACACAACTGTTTAAAGATGCGGAGGGAGTACAGATGTGCAGAAACTCAGAAGAAATGATAACCGCAATAAAAAAATATTCACAGAATAATGCATATATTCAAGCTGGAATGGATAATGCAAAATTTCAGAAAAATTTTGAATGGGAAAAGATTGCGGTAAATGTTCTTAACTGCTTTCAAGCATAAATTATGAAATTAGATATCGGTATTGTGATTTTGCATTATAATGATGCACAGATGACGGAGAACTATATAAGGAATTTGAATAACCTTAATTGGGAAGATATTAGGTGGCATATTATTGTTGTAGATAATGCATCTCCTGATGGGAGTGGAGTTCTCCTTAAAAGCAAATATACTGGTTCAAAGAATGTTACTGTTCTCATAAATGAGCGGAATGAAGGGTTTGCAAGGGGAAATAATGTTGGAATCAGATACTGCTATGAAAGCTTGAATGCAGAGTTAATTGTAGTATCCAATAATGATATCATTATTGAAGACGAGAGGTTCTTCTTAAAATTAAGGGATATATATGAACAGGAGAAATTTGCTGTAGTTGGACCCGATATATATAGTTTGAAAAAAGAAATACATCAAAGTCCAATTAGAAATAGCTTATTAACGGAAGAGGATGTTAATAACAAGATAAATAAGATTGATAAAACGCTGAAAAAATTAATGATTATACAAAAAATTCATATGTATGATACTCTTAGTAAGATGAAGAGATTGTTGGGGAAAAAACCAGGGATAGAGGGCGTTCACTATAGTGAAAGACAGAAAAACGTTGTTCTTCAGGGAGCTTTTTTTGCGTTAAGTACTAAATATATGGAATGTTATCCGCAGGGATTATATGAAAAAACATTTCTATATATGGAAGAGGATATCTTGGCATACTTATGCCATAAAGCTGGATTATATATGTTATATACCCCGGAACTTCAAGTGAAACATATAGATGGATATTCAACATTAAGAGAAAATGGCGATAGATGCAAAAAATATATATTTGAATTGCGTGAGACCAAAGAATCATGTAAAAATTTTATTGAGTTAATGGAGGATTGCAATGGCAATTTTTGATTGTTTTACTTTTTTTAAAGAATTTGATGTACTGGAAATGAGATTTAAAATTCTGGCTCCGTATGTAGACTATTTTGTACTTGTTGAGTCGAGTAAAACACATCATGGAGAGGAGAAACCTTTCTACTATTATGAAAATAGAGAGCGCTATAAAGAATGGTGGGATAAAATTATATATGTTCAAATAAAAGATGCGCCTGAATATAGGGGCGAAGGGGATATGCAAATTGAAAATTTTATGAGAAATAGTATCATGAGAGGTCTGGTGGAAAGGGCAAGGCCTGAAGACTATATCATTGTGTCTGATGTAGATGAAATAATTAATCCTGGACTATTAAAAGAAATAGGTAAGCAAAAGGTTAGCCTTTATGCGAATAGAGGCAGTTGGAAACATAAACTGCGTCAGCACATGAGAGTATGGTCTATGTTTAGTAATGATTTTATTAAAAAGAAAAAAGAGGGACTTAGTTTAGAAAAACTGATTGATTATACTCCAATAGGCTTGGAGTATAATTTGTTCTATTATTTTATGAACTGTCAAAGTAAGTCTGTATGGCGTGGCCCTTATATTACTAAGTATGCACATATGATGATGCCTCAGGAGCCGCGGGAACTTGCATATCAAAATCAACTTCCGCTGTTACGAAACGCAGGATGGCACTTTAGCTATTTAGGAGGAGTTGAATCTATAAAGAATAAACTAGCTGCTTTATCAGATCCTGATCCAATGCTGGAAAAACGAATGAAAGAAGCTGGAAATAGTGATGCTTTTATACAAAAGTGTCTGGATGAAGGAAAAGATATTTTGGGAAGAAAAGGAAAGATGTTTGAGTACTACTTTATTTCTCCAAAAGATATTGGCGTTCCTAATATAGAAGAAATTGAACAAACATATCCACAATTTATAAGGAATAAATAGAATGAAAATATTGCTAATTATAATAGTAGCAGTACTTATAATGTATGTAGCTGACTTGATGGTATGCTTAGGCTATTGCGTTTTAAAGAAGAGAAAAGATAAAGAGGAATGGCTAAATCGAGAAAGAAAAGAAACGGATAGCTATATGTTACTACCAATGTCAGGGAAAAAAAGGATATTATTAAAAGTAAAGCGACTTCTTAATGGCTGGATGATATACCGGGTAAAGAGATTAGGAAAAATTCCTTCGCAAAAGTATCGTATTTTTATTCTGAAACATATATTCAGAATGGATATATCTGCAAAAGTTGTAATATATAGTTGGGACACAATACGTGCACCTTGGAACATATCTGTAGGGGAAGGTACAATTATAGGAAATGATGCATATCTGGATGGTCGGAATTACCTCAAAATAGGTCGGAATGTAAATATTTCCGGGAGGGCGACGATTCATACCGAACAACATGATATAAATGACTCATATTTTCGAAGCCTTCAAAGTGGTGGAATGGTAACAATAGAAGACAGAGCCTGGGTAAGTTCAAATACAATTATATTGCCAGGAGTTAAAGTAGGAGAGGGAGCAGTGCTGGCTGCAGGAGCTGTAATGACAAAAGATGCAGAGCCCTTTTCTATATATGTGGGAATTCCTGCTAAAAAAATTAAGGCAAGAAATAATGAGCTTAAGTATGAGTTTGATGGAACGTATTTACCATTTATTTGATAGGAATGTTAAATAGATAGTAAATGCTTTATTTATATTAGGAGATTAAATTGTGCTTACAATTAAGGAGAAACTACACATAAAAAGGCCCTATATTATTATAGGGATACTAGTTTTTTTAAGTATGTTTATATACTATTATATAGCTCATCCGTTGTATATTTATGATGTCGACGATTGGCTTTATATAGGTAGTGTTAGACATGTATGGCCGTCAGTAAATCAATGGAATCCAACAAAAATTTTACCAGAGACTATGATGCCATTGATATCTGCAATAGGAGCATGGGTGGTGTATCCGATTACAGGTGATTATATACAGGCATTAAGCTGGGTGTATGCTGTGTTTACGGCATCAATAATTACATGTTATTTTATTATGATAGCACATGTTGTAAAAAAAGTCACAGATATACAGGGGTGGCCCTTATTCCTTTTGATATTTGTTTTCTTTTTGCTACACTTTTTTTTATACTTAAAAAATGATAGTGGAAATATGCACTTTTTTTGGGTAGGAAATGTGAACTGCATATTTAACTATTTGTTATCTGCACTTTGGAATTTTGGCTGTTGCTTGTTCTTTTATAAAAAGAAGGGAATATGTAAGCAGGATAAAATTATACAGAATGGCTTGGTGATCTTTGTTGTATACCTGGCAATTAACTCCAATCTGTGGCACAGTATAATATTTATGTCATACGTGGGTGCAGAGTTATTAGCTAATTTGATATTAAAGATATTGGATGGGAAAAAGAACAATACACGTTTACATTGGAGAATTATACGTGAATATGTAGAGGAAAACATATTCGGTTTAGCAGCAATATGCGTTTGGCTGATATCAATGCTGTTTGAAATAAATGGTAGTAGAGCACAGTGGAATGTGGAAAGTGGTTTAAAAATCAAGGAAGCTATAAAGGCATTTCTTTATTCACTATCAGAAGTACGAGTAGAAGCATGGATAGCTTTGGGAGCGCTTAATATTGTATGTATAATTGTACTTTGTAAACAAATAATTAAGGATAGAAATGTTAAAGCAAGGGAGTTCCTTGTCGATCAGGCGAAAAATAGTTTGTGTTTAGGAGTAACTATTTTATATTTAATATTGTTAGCTGCAAAGGTATCACCCGCTTATTTGGAAAATTCAGGTGTAATGATTAGCTGGATGATATGGGTGCTATTTATTTCAATGCTTTCAGCAGCTTATGTAATTAAAACGAACGAAAAAGTTGTAGCTATTATGCCGTTAATTGCATATATGATGATATTTGAGACTTTTGTTGACAGAAAAGATTATGCACAAAATTACGCATCATTGCAACCTCCTAATGTAATAAAGGCATTAGATGATGATATTATTAACCAGGTAAAAATAGCTGAGGAAAATGGAGAAGATGCTGTGACGGTATATATACCGGTAAAGGGGACGGGGGGGTGGCCCATTAGTCCAAGCATGATACAGACAAGGATTTCCAATGCATTATATTATCATGGCGTAACAAAAAAGAAAATGATAATATCTATTGTTCCAGATGAAAGAAAAGACGCTGAATTCCATATTAAGTAATGAAACAAAGAGCGTTTTTAAAGAAATAGGGAGAAAATAAGATAGTAGCAATGACAGGAAATAAAGCTGAAATTAGTGTAAAACCAATTACGATAATAAAAATAGACAAGCTATTAATGCAAATTGTTTTTACTGATACGCTTATTTTTTTATTTATTGAATTATTGAAATGTTACAATAAAGGAATTGCAAGTGTTATTAATATAGTTCCGGATTTTTTGAGCCTTATTTCAGTATGCATGCTTATGGGATATAAGAGATATATGTATAATGTTCGAAGAAGCTGGTCTGCTATATGCGCAGTTCTTTTTGTCGCATGGGTAACATTGACAGCTTTTTTCCCTGAAGGCAGTATTATTGGGAAATATCAAAGGTATAGATATATCTTTATAGGCTTCTCTATTTACTGTATATGTACAAATTTTATGACATCAGAATGGTGGGAAAAGTATAAAAATTTTTTGCTCAAAATACAAGTTATACATATAATATTAGCAACATATCAGTTTATCACCATGCATGTAGGGGTAGATAGGACAAATGGTATATTCGGATTTATAGAGTATAATAATGCAGCTAATGGCGTATTCTGCCTTGTAATTTCTATGATAGGTGTAGAGAGTTTTTTACGAAATGATAAGGAGAGAATCAAGGCAACAGCAATGATATTAATGTCTTGTTATGCATGTGCAATAGCTGAGATTAAGGCTTTTTATGTTCTCTTACTGATCGGGGCATTCTTGATTGTACTCTTTAATAGTAAGGATATCCGGACAACAAAGAGAATATTGTCAGTGGCAATAATTGGAATAGTGGGTGGCATATTAGCTTTTGTTATTCTGCTTAAGATTATGCCAGAGAATTTGTATGCGTTTTCAAGTGTTGATAAATGGGTTGCCTATGAAAGCTATGAAACAAAAAGAGCAGGGGGAATGGGCAGAGCAACTCAATTGCAGTGGATATATAACAATGTGTACCAAGGGGACATGCTGTCGGCCTTATTGGGAAAAGGACTGGGAGCGGACGTATCAATAGTAGCTTATGAAATTGGTAAAGTGTTTTGGAATTTTGGACTCGTTGGGTTGATTTCATTTTTGCTATTTTTGATATTTAAAGCGTGTGAAATGATTCCTTTATGTAAAAAATCTCAAGAGGCTATGGTATGTTTCGTTATGTGCTTATTGACAATTCCTTGTATGGTAGTATGGAATGCGACTCTTAATAGAACAGCAATGTTTTTGTTTGTTTTTTTAGCGGTTGGAGTTGTTAGCACATTTAAAGAAGGGCAGGAAAAATGAGTAAAATTAAGATTGCATTTATAACAATGGAAGGATTAAACGCAGGAGGAACAGAGCGTTTTTTACAGACGATAGCGGCTAATTTGCCCAAGGATAGATATGAGGTTGATTATTATTATACTCCGAAAGTGGCACAACATCGCTATCAATATATGGTTGAGCATAATGTTAATTTAATTGAATATCACGGAAAATATTATACAAAGTGGAGATATGTATGCCTCAGAGAAACTGATTTTTGGAAGGTATATAAGGGCGGTTACGATATCATCCAGTTAGGAAGAAGTGGTTATCCAGAGGATGTTATAGCTGGAATTAAAGATACCCCAATTGTAGATTCTATTCATTGGGTAGCAGGTGTATGCAATCCATATAATATGTCCAGGGTAATGCATATATCAAAATTTAGCAGAGACATGTGGATACATAAGGGCGGCGATCGCAAGAGAGTGGAAATGATTTCCTTACCGCTGTTTTTGCCACATTTTGAATATACAGATATAAGAGAATCGTTAGGTCTGAAGCCAGATTGCTTTTTGTTCGGTTTTCATCAGGCCAACAGAGATGAAATATTTTCCGATATTCCATTAAAAGCATACAAGGAAATAGAAGATGACACAAATGCATTTGTGCTGTGCAATGGAAGTAAAAAATATCGGGAACAAGCGAAAGAACTGGGAATAAAAAATATATATTTTTACGACTATTTGAAAGACGACAATGAATTTTATAGTGTTATAAAATCATTGAATGTGTATGCACACGGAAGAAAAGATGGAGAATTGAATTCTGCGGCAATAGCAGAGGCAATTAGCTTTGGACTGCCGGTTGTGACACATCCGTCGGATGACTTTAATGGGCATTTGGAAATAGTAACAGATAATGGTTTTGTAGCACATGACTATAAAGAGTATGCAGAATATATGCGAAAGTTGCAAGTGGATAAGGAATTATGGGAAAGGTGTTCAAAAGCATCCTATCGCATATTTCATGAAAAGTATGATTTTGATGTGCAAATGAAGAGAATTATGGATATATATGAGGGGGTCTTAAAAAATCCGTATCCTAATAAATTAAGAAGAATTTGGTTTGATCTGGTACAAAGAATAGGGAATGTATTAAAGAGAACTGCTATAAGGCTGTTCGCAAAGGAGATACCTCGCAAATGAGTTTTTTAAAAACCACTATAAAAAGACTAGTTCCTAAAACAATAATTAAAAGACATCGATTGCATAAAATAAAAAAAATATGGCCTACCTGTGATATAAGAACGGAGAATGTTGGATTGGATGGAAAGTGCAGCTTGGGTAAATATGTGCGTATTCCTGCCAGCTCAGAATACTGGGGAGGGTATATAGGGGATTATTCTTATGTAGGAGAATATTGTTCCATTCCGTATGCAATAATTGGTAAATTTTGCTCTATTGGGGCAAGGTGTAGTATTGGAGGATGGCAGCATGATTATACAAGAAAAAGTACTTCACCTAGATTCTATAGAGAAGTTATGAAACAAGACTATATCGACCAAGAACTTCGTGTTGAAATTGGGAATGATGTATGGATTGGTGATAATGTTGTTATCCTTAAGGGGAAAATTGGGGATGGAGCAGTTATAGGAGCAGGAGCAGTAGTGACAAGGGATGTTCCACCATATGCGATTGTAGCAGGAAATCCAGCGAGAGTGATTAAATATAGATTTGATGATGAAACAATCAGAAAATTACTTAAAGAAAAATGGTGGGATAATATAGATATATAAAAGGATGGACAATTTATGAGTAAAGTAAAAAAAATAATTCGAAAGTTTACAAGATTACCTTTAATCAGTGATCTGTACGTTATATTTACTTTATGCAGGGATAGTAATATATCATTATTTACATATTTATTTTCAAGACGTAAAAATTGGCTTTTTATGATTGCAATGCATAATAATGCCGGTGATTTGGCTCAGACTGTATGCATAGATGAGTGGCTATATAAAAATTATCCTAAAAGTGTGGTTATCAATGTTGCATGGACATCCCCTGAAGATAATATTTTAACAAAGATTTGTAAGAAGGTTAAACCGACGGATAATGTATTTATACATAGTGGATATAATATAACGGATATTTGTGATGAATTTGCAGGTCCTACAGTATTTCCATCACATAAAATAATACTTGAAAATTGTAAAAAAAATAAGATTGTTTTTTTCCCCCAATCAGTGGAATATAAGAGTCTTAAAAAATGGGAGCCGATTAAACGGATGTATGAGGAACATGCAGATATAGTTTTTATTTCAAGAGATATGATTTCTCAAGAGTATGCAAAACGTTTATTACCCAAAGCAAAACATTTAGCATATCCAGACATAGTAACTACATGGATTGGTAAATATTCATTTGAAAAGCCACGGAAAGATGTACTTGTATGTCTTCGATCAGGCGCAGAATCGTTGCTGAGTGAAGAAGAAAAGGAAAATTTACAGAGAGCAATAAAAAATACAGGGAAAAAAGTGGGATATACAGATACCGATGTGGCGGCATCGGCATTTGAATATAGAGGCCATCGAAAAAAAGTTGTTTTGGATAAAATAAGTACATTTGCGGAGTATAAAGTTATTGTTACAGATAGATACCATGGGACAATCTTTTCATTAATTACAGGAAGACCCGTGATTATTCTTAAAACGGTGGGGCATAAAGTTGAAAGTGCTATAAGTTGGTTCCCCGAAGAATTTAATAAGTATGTGCATTTTGTAACGGATCCTCATGATACAGAGAAAATTTTGAAATTAGTTAATCAGTTAATAAGTGAAGATATGGAACCTTTAAAATCCAATTATTTTGATCAAGTAGTCTATAGTCGGCTAAAAGAAGCTATTTACAATGACTAAAAGGTGAGGGGATAATATTTTAGAATGGCACAGAGTAGAACTAAAAATATAACAAGAAATATTATAGTTGGTTTTTTATATAGATTTGTGCATATATTAATGCCTTTTGTAACTAGATCCGTAATTATAAATGTGTTAGGCAAGGAATATTTAGGTCTTAATACATTATTTACTTCTATTTTTACTTTTTTAAATTTGGCTGAATTTGGATTTGCAAGCGCATTAACTTATAAAATGTATGAACCGGCTCAAAAGGAAGACTATGAAACGTTGTCGGTTTATGTAGTTGTAATTCGCAGAGTATATAAAATTATAGGACTTGTTATTTTAGGACTTGGAATTATAATACTTCCATTTCTTAATAATTTTATTAGTGGAGAATGTCCCAGTGATGTAAATATTTATGTGCTATATTGTATTTACTTAGTAAACACGGTGATCCCTTATTTAGGATCGGGATATTGTACTTCCATATTTTCGGCATTTCAGAGAATAGATATTTCTAACACAATAAATGCTGTTTTAACATTAGGTCTTAACATTGTACAGGTTATAATAGTTTTAACGACTAGGAGATACTATCCGTATGTGCTGTGTTTACCGGTATTTACATGCTTGAATAATTTGATGTTGTATAGAACTAGAAAGAAGAAGTTTGCTAACATTAAGGTGGATGGTAAATTAGATAATAAGGTTCTCCGGGAAACATATAGTTCAGCGGGAGCTTTGTTTGGTCATAGTTTAAATTATGTAATTGTGACATCGGCAGATAATATCGTTATTTCTTCCTTCTTAGGATTGGCTGTTCTAGCTATGTATGGGAATTACTATACTATTTTTTCGGCAGTATTGGGTCTGATTGATATTGTAATACAATCATGCCTGCCTAGTGTAGGTAATTTGCTTTTGGAAAATAATTATGAACATGAGATTAAGGTGTTTAGGTCAATAAGTTTTCTGTCATATTGGTTATCTGGCTGGTGTGCGATTTGTTTGCTTTGTCTGTATCAGCCATTTATGAAAATATGGATGGGCAAGGACTTAATACTTCCTTTTTCAACGGTTATTTTATTTGCCATATATATGTATGCTTATAAATTTCGATCAGCGATTCTGCTTTTCAAAGATGCTGCAGGAATGTGGAAAGCCGATTTTTGGAAACCATATGTTTCTGCTTTGGCTAATATAGTAATAAACATTTTGCTTGTAAAGATTATTGGTTTAAACGGAGTATTGATTTCAACGATATTAGTGTTTTTATTTATTAATTTTCCTTGGGAAAGCAGCATTTTGCTGAAGGCAAGGTATAAAATGATAAAAAGACAATATTATGTTAATTGCTTATGGACAACTGCATTAGTTATTGTCGAAGCAGTTGTGACTTATTTGGTTTGTACCAATATTGTTATTTTAAATGCTTATATAGAGTTATGCGTGAAAGCAGGCGTATGCGTAATCATTCCTAATATTATGTGGATATTGTGCTATTATAGAACAGATGAATATAAATATTTTAAAACTAAAGTAATGGGTTTGATTAAGAGACAGGGAGCATAAAGTGTGAGAGATACAAAATTTCAGAAAAAGGCGTATGCATTTAAGATAAACGGGAAACGTAAGAGATTAAAGTGCCAGTCAGGGGGAGCATTTACAGCATTTGCAGAAGTGTTGATTAATAAGGGCTGGGTAGTGTATGGTGTAATATATGAAAAGCCATATGCTGTATATGCAAGGATAGACAATAAAAATGATCTGAAAAAACTAGCAGGTTCTAAATATGTGCAGGCAAAAATGAATTGCATGAGAAATATAGTGAAGGACATTAGCGAAGGGAAAAATGTGTTGTTTAGTGGGAATCCATGTTACTGTGCCGCAGTACAATCCTATTGTGATGCCAGAAAAGTGAATCGAGAGAAACTTTTAACAATAGAATTTTTATGCCATGGAGTGCCCAGCCCTGAGCTGTTTAGAATGTATTTAGAGTATGCAGAGAACACTACGGGATTCGAGAGTACAGACTTCAATTTTAGAGATAAAAATATAGATGGTTGGGGAGGATACTATTCAACATTGAAAAATGATTCTTCAATGAGAAAAGTATCAGAGAACTGGTTAGATATATATAATGCGGAACGCTATCTTCGACCATCTTGTTATAATTGTAAATTTACAACATATGAAAGAGGGGCAGATGTTACAATAAGCGATTTTTGGGGGATTTCTAAAATACAAAAGGGATTTGGCGATAATAAAGGGATTTCCATGATCCTGTTTAATAATGAACGTGGCATAGGCTTTATCCCTGAAATAGGTCAAATGGGAGAAATGATAGAGAGTATATTTTCTGCGATTGATCAACAGCCATTGAACAGGCCGGTAAAATATCAGGATGATGAGGTAAAAATTGATTGGGAAAACCGATCTTTTGAGGAAAATGCTTTAAATATAATAAAACATTATGATAAGAAATATATATCTTTTTGGAACGGTGTACCTTTAACTTTAAACATCAAATTTTTAAAACATTATTTTACTTTTAAAATTAAAAGCAGCAGTTTGCTAGCAGCTTTAAGAAAAGTATAATATAGGTAGTTACATTAGAATGAATAATCGCCTGGTGGGAAAGCTACAAAAATATATGGAATGAATGAGGCGAAGAGTAACGTAAGTACCTATTGGAACATTTACGACGATGCTTTTAGTAGCTGTAGGTGTGAATATAGCCGTTCTGCTCACATCATTGCCTGATAATCAGACCGATTTCGGATTGCTCTTTACAAAGGATAGCCCACTGTTCAAGTTTGGCCTGGTGTAACTTTTTAGTAGTGCTCACGAGAACATCCTAAGATAAGACACAAGGCAATGCGAATATTGGGGGGAAAATTATCTCATGAACGTGGTATTATGGTAAAATACTCATGATAGAGTGCGTACGGTCAAGGAAAATTCTCTCTGCAACTTGGGGGAAATTGGGGACAAGATGCAATTTTTGTAGCTGAAATTAGTGGTGATTACCATTGGGAGGGTGGCGGAATGGATGCATTCCTGTCAGAAAAAGAACCGGTAGTACTCTATATGAGTAAAGAGCAACATGTCAAGTACAATAAGATTCTGGAAAATATGTGCGTATTGAAGGAGAATGAATCCTACGTACTTGTGGTGAAAAAGTAACTGCATACGCGGTATAGTCATTAAAGGAATAAAGTACGCTAATATTATCTCATTAGAATAATGTATTTGGAGAAACCAGGGATGAGATTCGATTATACTTACAAGATTACCTATGCATCGGGTCAGTGCTATGACAGATGGAAGAGTCAACTGAGCGTGGAAGTTACAGAGGAACAATATAGGAAAATTATTGAGAATTTATTACAAGGGGATACCTCAGCGAAAATGCCAAGGTTTGGATAGTGATGGAGAGAGAATGAAGAACTATTATGGATGACAAAGAACAGGGAGTAAAAGCAGGTGATGTTGTGATTATGCCCAGGGGCGTTGCCATACAATATATGCAAAGTGCGAGATTAAATTTGTAGAAGTTTAATTGGGAAGAGATATCAGCGTATATGATAAATAAAAAATATTAATTACGTTTCCTATGGAAAGTTAAAGATTAAAGGATTGAAATAAAAATGGAAAAGGTGTGCGAAAAGAGTCCGATATTATATAAAGGAAAAGAAAATTGTTGTGGATGTGGAGCATGTATGGAAATATGCCCCAGACAGGCAATAACGATGAAAGTGGATATGGAAGGGTTTGAATATCCGTATATTGATGATGAAAAATGTATCAGATGCTATATGTGTAATAAGGCATGCCCATGGAGTAAGCAGGATACAGAAAAATAATATATATGGGAGAAGAGCAAATGAGAAAAATATATTTAGATGTATTAAGGATTATTTCCTGTATGGCAGTTGTTATGTTCCATATAGCAGGATTATGGATACAGAAAAATCCTATTACTAGTAGCAGTTATATTTTTGCACAAAGTATTATTTTACTATCAAGTTTTATGGTTCCCATGTTTGTTATGATAAGTGGTGTGGTTTTTCTTGATCTGAATAGGGAGATTAGTTTTAGACATATTGGTAAAAAGATAATAGGTTTATTAAAATTATATTTTGTATGGTCATTAGTGTATTATATATTTTTGGGGGCAAAATCACAAAGTATAACGGAGTTTGTACATCAAATTGTAGGCGGACACTATCACTTATGGTATATTCCTATGTGCATTGGATTATATAGTGTAGTTCCTCTATTAAGATCAATGTTTGCCCAAAGGGAAAATGTCATTTACTTTGTGGTTATGTCATTTATATTAAATTTTATTTGTTTGGTGTTATATCAAACAGGTTGGGTGCCAGATTTATATACAGTAATTGGAAAATTACAACTGAATATGTTTACGGGGTGGATTTTTTACTTTGTATGGGGATATAGTTTATCATTATTGAAAGTTGATAAGAAAATACGAATATTAATATATGTATTGACGGGTATTACGGTCATAGCTGTATTGATCAATGTAGTATACACAGCACTGAAAGGACAAAATGCAGTTTATGTATATAATGATTTTTCTTTGAACAGGGGACTGTATGTAACAGCAATTTTCCTGCTCTTCAAAGAAAATGAGCAGCACTTTAGAAATTGGATAAATAAATCGAGAAGAAGGTATGTTGGCATATTGCAGTTGAGTCAGTTGACTTTGGGAGTATATTTGGTTCATGCATTGGTAATTGAAAAAAGAGCGGTACTTCATATCGCATTAGATGAGTGTAATCCAATATGGGCGATATTATGTATGACAATGGCCGTATGTGTAATTTCATTTTTGACCGTATATATACTGAATAAAATTCCGGTTGTAAGGAAAGTTTTTTTGGCATAATACATAATTGTAGTGGATGAAAACCAGAGGATTGTAAAGTTATGAACAAAAGATATTCAAATATGGAGTTACTGAGAATTATAGCGATGCTGATGATAATTGCTCATCATATATTTGCACATTGTATTAATGTACAATTAACGGATTTGCAATTAATCACAAAGTTGGGCAATGGTTGGTATTGTCATCCTCAGTTTTCAAAAAAATTGTGTATGCTGACAGTTTTTTCACCGATGGGACAGGTAGGAAATGCAATTTTTATAATTATTTCAGGATATTTCATGGCTCATAAGGAGTCAATCGATTTGACAAAGATTGCAAAAAAATTATTGTTTCAGCTTGGCTTTGCGTCTATTGTTTTAGGGATTGCATCCATATACGCTTATCAAAATATAACAGAATTTTCTATAAAGCTGTTGTCATTTAATTTATTTAATTGGATGTCTTGGTATGTAGGATATTATTTTGTTGTAATCGTAATAGGTAAGATCTTTTTGAATAAGTTTTTAAGCAAAATAGATCGGAACAATTATGTAATGTTCATGGTAGTGTTATTTGCACTTGTGCAATTTTCATGGAGTACAAAATTAATTTCCAGTTTGGCAGAAGGTTTAGAAATAGTATGTACGGGAATCTTTTTGTATTCATTAGGCGGATATATTAAAAAATATAATCCATTTGAATCTATTAGGTTATGGGCAGTCATAGCAATAATTGTAGTAATGAATCTCATGGTGATGGGAGATTTTTATATTAAAACGGCAAGTAGAATATTGGAATATGACCCAAATAGTGGAAGTGGGTTCATTCAGTCTGTTCCGGGGTATGCTAATAATCAGATATTGCCAATTATACTTGGAATAAGCACTTTTGAGTTATTTAGAAGAATGAAAGTTCCAAGTAATCGTATTGTCAATTTTGCAGGAGCATCGACATTTATGGTTTATCTTCTTCATGACAATGAGTTTGTTTATAAGTTATGGAACACACAGGATTGGCTGACATTACTGCATGAAGATAGTATTCAATTTTCTTTTACCTATGCTATATGGATCTTAGGAACTTTTGGTGCTGGGTGGGTGTGTTATTGTATATTTGTGATAGGCGGGAAGCTATTAAATATTTGCAAACCTTTAGCAATAAAACAGCCAAAGCAGGCATCAAAGGAAAAAATGTGCTAATATGCTAGTTAAAAGAGTATAACAGTTGCGCATTGACTATCGAATGATAAGGAATGTATTGTAAGTACTCAAACATGGCATAAAGAAAAAAGAACTGTACCCGTCGGAGTCTGTAACGACCGGATAAAAGGTAACACAAAGGTCGTACACAGGTAAACGCTCCATAGGTTCTTTCCACACTTAGTTGATTTCGCAGCAAAATTATTCATGCCAAGGATGAGCAGGAGTTGCCTATTTTATTTATGAGTAATTACAGACAAAAAGGAGGAGTGTGTGAAGAAAACTCTGTAAATACGTAGATCTTCTATGATAATGAATGGCGGAAGGCTTGTGAATAAGCTTTCCGCCTTGTTTTTATATATAAGTAAACGTCAAATCCTGGTAAACGTCAAACCACTCGCCTTAACCAAGACCTGACTTTGTGCCATACTATAAAAAATCTAAAAACCCTTTGGGGTTTTTGTAGTTTTTATAGGAGGCTAAATCAAATGGACAAGTGTACACATGAGGTTCGCAAACAACGCTGGAAAAACATCATAGGTCAATGCCTGCAAAGACCGGAAGGCATGACTGTCAAGCAGTGGCTGGATGAAAACAACATCTGCGAACAGACTTACTATCACTGGCTCAAAAGAATCCGTCAGGAAACATATGAGCTTGCAACTACTTCAACTAATACAGCATACGTGAAAACAGTGCCCAGAGAGGTTACATTTGCGGAAGTTCCGCTACCGGCTATGGAGCCTGCCATGCCAAGTGCAAATGGATTCCGGCCGGATATCACCATACAGACCGGCTCCATGCTCATTGGTGTTTCTAACACCGCTTCCGATTCGTTACTCAATAAGCTGCTTGAGGTGATCGGCCATGCTCGCTGAAGCAACCGGTATTTCGAAGATTATCATTGCCTGCGGCAGAACGGATCTTCGAAAGGGAATCGATGGTCTTGCACAGCTGGTTGGAACCAGGTACGATATGAATCCGTTTGAGAAAAATGTACTCTTTCTTTTCTGTGGCGGACGCGGTGACCGGATTAAAGGACTCCTGTGGGAGGGCAATGGTTTTCTTCTTTTATACAAGAGACTGGAAGACGGCTCCTTCTCATGGCCCTGTACTCCGGAGGAAGCCATGCAGCTTACACGTGAGCAGTACGAAATGCTTATGATGGGACTGAATCCTGTCCGGCCTAAAATAAGAGATGTTAATCCTCAAAAGGTATTTTAGTTTTGTGCAAAACAGAGATTTTTTTGCCGGTATTTTTCCCATGAATATTTCGCTTGTGCGCTTTGCCAGAGCCTGTGACAGGGCACCTCACAGCAGTATACGAGCGATATAGATAAATTTTTGAACCTTGAAAACTCTATATTTCCTTGTCGTATATGCGTCATATACAGTGCCTCATCCATAGGCAAAATAACGAAAACGGACATCCCTCTGATTGGCTTATTTTCGACCTTTACTGTATAATGGTAATCAGTAAAGGAGTTTTCAGATGAATCAGAAACATACGCTGGATGAACTGAATAACTTAAGCCGCGAGGAACTTATTACCATAGTGCTCATGATGCAGGGCCAACTCGATACGCTGAATGACAACATTGAGAAGCTGATTGAACAGGTGCGCCTTGCAAACAGTTACCGTTTTGGTAAGCACTCCGAAAAGCTGAGTGTTATCGAAGGCCAGATGTCGTTCTTCGATGAAGCGGATGCCATGTATGATAATTCCGCAGCCGAGCCGGAAGCTGATGAGGTCATCTCTGTAAGGAAGAAGAAAACCAGAGGTCAGCGGGAACTCGATCTGAAAGAGTTCCCGGTTGATGTCATACCAGCCCACAGTGTTTCCGAAGAAGAACTTGATGCATTCTTTGGAAAAGGGAACTGGAGAAAAATGCCGGATGAAACCTACAAACGCCTTCGGCACGAACCGGAATCCTGGACAGTGGAACTTCATACCGTAGAAGTCTATGTCGGTACAGACGGTGACCATCAGGATGAATTCCTAAGAGGAAAGCGTCCAAAGGATCTTCTTCGAAACAGTATCGTTACACCGTCATTACTGGCTTCTGTCTTAAATGTCAAATATGTCAATTCTTCAGCACTCAACCGAGTGGCACAGGAGTTTGAACGAAACGGTGTAAACATTTCAAAACAGACGATGTCGAACTGGATCGTGAAATGTGCGGATAAGTATTTTACTCCTTTTGTAGAACGTATGAAACAGGAACTGTTAAAGCTGCCGGTCACCCAGTCAGACGAAACCCCGACCCAGGTCATTGAAGACAGCGACCATCCCAACACGAAGTGTTACATGTGGGTGCACCGCTCCGGTGAGCTGTACATACAACGTCCGATTGTAATCTACGAATACCAGAAAGGACGTGATCATCACATTCCTCTGGAATTCTACAAAAACTACAAGGGCGTCCTTGTTACGGACGGGCTCAGTCAGTATCATCTGGTTGATAAGAAGCTGCCGGATGTTACAAATGCGAATTGCTGGGCACATGCAAGACGCGATTATGCCGATGCAATCAAGGCAGCTGATAAGAGTAATCCGGCTGCACTGAAGAATTCTATTGCACATCAGGCTCTGGAGTGGATCGCAAAGTTCTATGAAGAAGATGGTAAATTAAAAGATTTACCACCTCAGGAACGTCTTCAAAAGCGACAGTTGATTATCAAACCGCTTGTTGAGGACTATTTTGCGTGGGTAAAGGAAATACTTTCCGATACAACGGTACTTCCAAAGGGCAAAACAGCCGATGGGCTGAAATACAGTCTGAATCAGGAAAAATACCTAAAAGTATTTCTTGATAATCCGGATGTTCCGATTGATAATTCGGCTTCAGAAAGAGCTATCCGTACATTCTGCCTGGGCAAGAAGAACTGGATGTTCCATAACACAGCAAATGGTGCTAACTCCAGTGCATTGGTTTATAGTATTTCGGAAACCGCAAAGCTGAATAATCTCCGTCCGTATTATTATTTCAGATATATACTCACAGAGTTGCCAAAACACTGTGACGAAAAAGGAAATATAGATCCTACAGAGCTGGATTACTTAATGCCATGGTCAGAAAGTCTTCCGGAAGAATGCAGAAAACCACGCCGCTCATAAACTAGCGGCGTATATTTTAGCGTCAGGCGCATGGTTTGACGTTTACGTTGAAAAAGGGTAAAAGTAGGGAAAAACAGAAGTTAGTCGTGCAAAAAAGAAAGCTGGTGCTTGAACCAGAAGTTAGTTTTGCAATCAACTCATGATAAAAAATTTAAAAATGTTTGTAAGATTTTGTCATTTATTGTCATGTACTAAATAGAGGGATTTTATATTACAGGACAAAGGTGGTAGCTAAATGTATGATACTGAAGAAAAATGTATGGAATTGGCGGAGAAACTTAAGAAAATATGTGAAGCCAAGGGAAGTACACCGTACAAACTTGCTAAAGAAGCAGGTATTTCTTCGTCTACAATAAGTGAATTCTTGAAGGGAAATTCAAAACCAAGAATTGATACATTACTGATTATTTGTAATCAACTTGGGATTTCTATGACGGACTTTTTGGAAGAACGGGAGGTTATGGAACAGTATGCCAAGGAGGAAGAAGAACTGGTAAAAGTATATAGAAGTTTATCAGGAGAGAAGAGAAAGCAATTAGGTACATATGTGAAAATGCTTGAGGAATATAGCGGGAGAATAGATGACTGAGAATAAAAAATTGAAAAGAAAATTAATTGTACAGTCATTTTTGCCATTGTCGATTCTTATAGTAATCAAAAGCGTAACGAAGGAAACGCTTGGGAAAATATATTGTTTGCTGGATAGCATACTACATAAATGCAATATCATTGAGACGATTCAAGAGACAGGACTGAGGGACGATATTTGGCAGATTTTAATTGGTATTATTGCACTTTGGTTTGCAATCAGTGGATTCATTACGTTCTGGCAATTTCGGCAGGCGCGTTTTACAGCATTTAATGATGATGGGGATAAAATTGTGATAGAAGACAAGATACAAGACTCCGGTATCAGCTTTTTTATGACGTTTATACTTTCGCTGTTGGTGGATAAAGTAAGTACAGTTAATGAGTTTATCTCATATATACTGGTGATGTGGTTTGTTGCAGAACTTATGGTCAAAACGGATTTATATTACCAGAATCCTGTATTGATTTTATTGCAATACAAGCTTTACAGGGTGAAATTTACTTCTGACATAGCGAATGTACCAAATCCCAAAACATATATTGCTATATGCCGTGAGGAACTGGACGAAAATAAGGTAGTAAAATGGAAATATATTTCGGATGATGTGTGCCTTATGTACAACAAGAACAGAAAGGAACAGTAAATGGAAGATGTAAGAGAAGAATGTACAATGAAAAACATAGTAACGGAAATAGAAACTATGTTTTGCGATGAAGAATATGGATTCGAAGTATATGCACTTATAAAAGGTGATGAAAAGACACTAAAGCGCTTTGCGTTCTATGAAAAAAGTAAAAACAATCAAGATAATTTCAAAGACAAAATTCAGAAAACAATTGCTGAGGTTGTGAAAAGAGATTATGGAGTTGAAGCATCACAATATGTAAGTGTAGATTATGTGGCGGATGATCAACACAGAATATATGTGCTGCCACAGAACGAACAATATGCCCCTTTTGAATATTTGAAAGCTGTTGAGCCGAAGGAAAATTATTTTGGAGTAAATGACTTTGACAATGTGGATGCAATACTCTTTCGGTTTAAAAGAGAGAGCAGGTGTATATGGGCATATCAAAGTGTTCAGCCTATATTGATTCCGAACAAGAAAAAAGAAAATTTTTTGGTCAAGGCGATATCTACAGAAGATATGGACAAGTTCGAGGAATTTACGGATAGAATTTTTACGATAACTCAAAAAGTAAATTTACTGGTGGTGGGAGAGAATATACTGACCAGGGATATAAAGCTGATGCAGAGGCACTTTGGCTTTGAACAGTATATTCGTTCAGAAGCCATGAAAGTTGTGGAAGATATAACCAAAACGGGTCTTGTGGAAAACAATTTTAAATTACAGGAATATGTAAGTCGTCCATCAAAGACATACGCCAAAAAAATGCTTCGAATTAAGCAGTACAATGTTGTGAAACTGAAATCAAAGGAGTTAATAAAGAAAATTCAAAAAACGGAAAGATGGCGTGAAACATTTACGATTATAAATGGAAAAATACAGCTAAACACTTATAAAGACGTAGAACACTTGATAGATCTGTTTGATGAAAGGTATACAAAGTCATTAATAACAAATGATGAGTTTGATACAGATGTAAAGCGAATAGCAAAGAAGAATGAAACGTGATAGATAATCAGATATTATCATTTAATTTTACAATTATTTATAAAAATAGAGGTGGTTGCATAGAATGAATATTAATTGGGAAACAATAGTAGATGGTTTTAGGGGATTTGAAAAATTGGCTCTTGAATTTGTAGAAGAAAATGAACCACAAAATGGATGCTCATGGAAACCAACAAAGGAGACGCGAGACGGAAATCATGATGCAATTCTGGCCAGAGAAGTTTCAGACACTCCAAAGCCGGATTTTGCTGTATTTGTTGGATATGCAAATAATGTGGATGTCTGGTGGATGGAAGCTAAATATTCTGCTGAGGCAACTCAGGAAAATAGCATAATAAGCAGATATCGCTTGGATGCAACTATTGTTAGCGCAATTTTGTCACGCAATATTTCAAAAATCATTTTTGTTACAAATTTAGAGATAGCATCAAAAACAATTGCGGATATTCGAAAAGCTTTGATATTCTCCAATAGTTGTAGCGAGGTGAAATTCTATACAAAAAGTCATTTGGAAAACTGGCTTTTAGACAAGCCGTTTTCTTTTTTTGGATCTAAATTTAAATGTACTCTTGATATGTATAATCAATTAGAAAAACCATATTTCAACCATATTGAAGAACTTTCATTTTACTCTATTGGAAATAATTTTTTTCAAGAACCGCTATCTTCTGTATACGTTGGTGGAATATATGAAATTCACTTTTCCATTTCTGTATACAAGGATTTTGACGCCACATTGAATAGCTGTATTAATATCCAACTACTATCAGAGGATTCGAAAAAAATTCATTTAAAAAAGGGAATTAATGATTATGTTTTTTATGCCTGTATACCGGAAAATTTGGAATATGAGCCTATTTCAAAATTGGATTCACCTGGCGAATATAAGACGCTACAGCCCATATCCATTGCTTATTTATTAGAAAACGAATCTAGTACAGAAGATTTTGAAATACAAATTATTCCGGCAACTGCAATAAAAATTATAAATTCAGAAAATATATTTTTTGACATTCCATCACAAAATAAGTTGGTTGATAAATTATGTAAGGATCTGACAGATCATACCCATAATCCGGATTGTAAATTTTCGTTAATATCAATATATGGAAGTTCCGGAATTGGAAAATCTTATGTCCTACAGTTATTTAAAAATAAGTTAATGAAAGAAAAACAGCATATATTATGTAGCACTTATACTTTTTCAGGCGATAAAATAGATGACATAAAGGTTATTAAAAAAATTATTTTTCAATTGTTTTTCCCGTATTTATATTTTGAGGATTTAGATTCGGATTATGTAAATGAATTACGAAAAAATTTTCCTAAAATCAAAGATATTTTTTGGAATTTTGTTTTTTTCTCAACCGAAATAGAAGATTTTATAAAATATGTTCAAAATCCTGAACTGTTAAAAGATATTTTTCTCAGTAACATATGTATTAATAATCGCATTATACTTTTGGATGATATTCATAAAGTACCACGTGAATACGGAAATATTTTAAAGGAAATGCTTAAGTTACTAATAAGTCGGGAATACCCTGTTTTTTGCATTATAACTTCACATCAAAAAATTTCTATGGAAAAATATAGAAATGGTAAAAAACAATTTTTTGATAGTATTGAAGTGAACGTCACCAGTAATGATATATGTACACTTCTTGGCAATAAAAATATTGATGTTGATGCTGCTGGCATAACAACACTTTTTGGATCGGTAATAGAAGTGGTATATTTTTTGAAATATTTGTCTACACTGAACGATGCTATAAAAAATATCGACGATTTTAAGCTAGCATATCACTCATTTATGCGATGTGAGCTTCTCAAAAATGAAATAATTTCTAAATTCAAAAATACGTTTAGCAGAAATGCTGATGCGGAAGCATTATGTTCCTGTATTTATTATACCTTATCAGGAATACATCGTAAGTTAATAAATGATATTCCACAATCTGCTGAAACCCTTAATTTACTATTAGATGCCGAATTAATCAGAAAAAATGATGATGATTTTTTTGTGAGTTGGCATGATTACTATAGAGATATATTTATTAGTCATTTTTCTTTAAAACCATATAATGGTATACATATTCCCTTTGAAGATGTTTACCATATGAAATTACAACTTGAACTAAAAAGCCAGGAAAACAATACCGTAGAGGAAGCATTAAGCAAAATGGAGGAGTTATTTGCTGAGCAGAAATATTATTCAATTTATTATATTTTGGAAAACATTTTTCTGGAAGACACTGTAAAAAGGCAGTTCAAAAACGGTGTTTGTACTCAAAATTATTTTATGTTTTTTGCATATTTTGCTTATGCAAATGCAAATGCCGGAACAACTTATTCTGGATATGATCTGTTTCAACGTTTATATACAGAGGCAGCTTCGGTATCAGACACAACAGTAATAATAATTCGATATATTGCATTGTGGGAAATAATCAATTCACTCTATGAAAGCAATAAGTATCAAGAAGCTTTGCAAAAAATAGATTGCTTTAACAGAATGGCAACAGTTGTTCAAAATAATTGGAAAGTTCTGTTCGGCTGGGATCTTCCATCGATAAAATACGCTGTAAACACAGTAAAAATGTTTATTGACAGTGAAAATGGAATTAATTGTTTGGATAAAATTCCGGCAAAAGATTTTTTGTTTTCAAAAGATATTCCTTTTTCCACGTATCGCTTGATTTTATATAATCTTACAAATGATTTTGATACAGCGCAAAAAATACTTAGAGAATATAACAGTCTGGTACAGAATAGACCGGATTGCGATGCCAAGACAAAATATATGTATAATTTTGCTGTTATATTTCTCGATTGTATTAATGATAAAGTAGATATCAGCGAAGTCATTGTCGCAAATAATCTATTAAAAGAAAACTTTGTTCATGATTATAATAGACACATTTTTGCTACCTCTCTTCTAGCATTAACCAAAGGAGATTTACCACTGTGTGAGAAGTATAGGCTGGAATATATGAAAACGCAGCGACCATTGAAAGTGCGTCAACTTGCTTTTGAAGCAGCATATTCGGCATTAGTATATTTGCATAAGCATCAAAAAATGGCAGCAATAAATGAACTGGAAAAAGAAGTGACATTATTCGCTGAAAGGTCAACGTACCTTCCTGTTATTAGTCACAACATAAAATATATAAATCAATATGAATTTTCATTAGATGATTTAGAGTTTTATTTAGGCGGGCATCTTCGGGAAGGGAAATATTATATAGATATCCGCATGCTATATTAAGTGTAATAGCATGCGGATATAGAGTTGCTTTTAATATATAGTAGTATCAGTGATATTCGGTTGAATATGCTTTCGCAGTTCTTCAGAAGATAAAAAATCAATATATTCGTCTATGTCTATAACCTCCTTCAGACGAATGAAAGAATATTTGAGATATTCTTTTTTAGATTTTTCGTCAGGGACAAACTCAAATATTTGTCGAACAATTAAATTATAAAAATGCTGTAATGATGAATAATAGTTAAATCGAAATTTTTTATAAATGTTATTTTTCTGCAGGTATTCCTTAATCATTTTGTATGCAGTCATCATATCGTCTATATTCTTTTGATTAAATGACTGTACAATGGATCCCGAACGTTTATAGTGGTGATACACAACTTGAGGGACACAAACCACTCTATTTGCAGTCAGCGTGCAACTATATGAAAAAGGTTGATCTTCAAAAAAAATATGCTCTGGAAATGTTAATAAATTATCCGTCAAAAAAGTTTTTCGATATATTTTATTTAAAGCTGACGGCAAGAACTTTATACCATAATTATACTCGTTTGTCATAATACGAAATGCAATCTCTCCAGAAAGCACATAATCTTGATCGTATTTGCACTTATATACGGGAGAAGTAGTAATATAATCGTATTCTCGCATCAAACTACATGTAACAATATCGGCATTTAATTGTTGCGCTTTATTATACATTACTTCCAGATAATTTAGGTCCATCCAATCATCACTGTCAATAAATGATATGTACTCTCCAGATGCCTGTTGGAGCGCTTTATTTCGGGCTCCTCCAGGCCCAAGGCTGGTAGAAAGCGGCAAAAACAAAACATTTTCGTGCGTTTTGGCAAGTTCAGTTGCTATTTGAGGAGTACTGTCTGTAGATGCATCATCTGCAATAATAATTTCAATGTCTGATAAGGTTTGGTTAAAAATGGAATCCATACATTTTAATAGATACCTTTCTGTGTTATGGGTTGTAACGATAACGCTCACTTTCATAATTAAATCCTCCTTTGGGCTGTTTGGAATACTAAAAACCGACTGATAATATCTGATTATCAGTCAGTTACAACAGAATAGAGGAATCGCCGGCATTGAGGAGAATGTGCCGGCGATTGTTTTTTGCGATTTCGTTATACTTGAAAATTTTTTCTGGGATGTTTAGAGGTAAGAATATCCCTTTGTTTGGATAATGCGACATGAGTATAGATTTCAGTAATATTAATAGAACTATGTCCTAGCATTTCTTGAATATAACGAATATCGACATCGGCCTCCAAAAGGCTTGTGGCAAAGGTGTGGCGAAACATATGTGGAGTAATATGAAGGTCAATTGCTGCTAAAGATACATATTTATTAATCATCCGCCGAATTGCCTGATCTGAGACGGGAGTTTGATTTTGGTTAATGAAGAAAAAACTACAGGGATTATTCTTATCGTGAAAACTGTTGCGATATTCAGTCAGAATATGTAAGACATCATCATTACCTATTTGCATGCGCCGCTCCTTGCTTCCTTTCCCATAAATTAAAATAGATCGGTCCACCAGATTGACATCGCTTGTTTTTAAGGAACATAGTTCGGAAATTCGTATCCCGGTGGCAAAAAGTAATTCAATGATAGCCGCATCACGTAAAGCATTTTGGCGTTGATAGGTAGTGGAAGCCTGAATGCGATATGCGTAGATAGTTGATAGCATTGATTCCACAATTGGGAGGGGGATTGTTTTGGGTAAAATGGTTGGTTCACGGAATTTAATTTGAATTTTGTTGAAAGGATTTATAGTAATAATTTCTTTATATTCCAAATAATGAAAGAACGCTTTAACTGATGCAATTTTCCGCTTTACGGTTTTAGGCTTATAGAGTTGATGAAGCTTACTGATGTAAGTTTCCAAAACGGAAGATGAGACGTCAGCTACATCAGAAATGTGGATAAACTCTGAAAATTGTCTAAGATCAATCTTATAGGCTTTCAAAGTCTTAGAATTTAGTCTTTTTTGAAACTCACAGTGTGTCAGGTAATCGATAATTTGTGCGTCTAAATTGTTCATTACAGAAACTCCTTTGTTATTTTTTGATAGGCAATGTGAATTATTATATCGGATGTTTGCAAGAAAACAAAGGGGTGAATTGAAAGATACGTGAACGATAATTAGAAGTTATCTGTTGATTGCGTTTTTTGGATAATAGATACTACATGATTATGTTTAATACAATGTGATAAGGTACAGAAGATGTTAAATTGGAATTTTAAAGACACAATCTCATACCAAGGAGAAACAACAACACAGGATTCAAGAAAATTTGAGTTTTTAGTTGAAGTATATTTGAAAAAAAGATTTCCCTTGGAAAATTGGAGACTGACTAAAGCCACACGGGATGGTAATAGAGATCTTGAAAATTTTTGTGAATTTAGTGGAACATCCATGTGGGCGGAGGTTAAATATACTATACATACGGATGAAAACATATCTTCTAGGAAATATGACTCTACATTAGTGTCTTCTATGTTTGAAAAAAATCTGATTAAAATTTTTTTCATATCCAGTACATCTATGGGAAATAATTTAATAGAGCGAATAAAAAAATTTTACTATTTATCAACAGTTAAAAAAATTGCATTTGTTGATGGATATGCCTTAGCGTACTGGTTAAAGAAAAACCCTGATGTAGAAACATTCTTTTTCAATACTCCTGTAAACTATACGCCTCCAACAGCACCTAACGTTCAGCTTCAATGTATTCGCATACTTTACAAAAGCGACTCATATACAATAGATAGTGTTTTAGAAGATGAAGTAGTATATCCGTTATATTTATCAAATAACTATATTTTGGAGGGAGAATTCACTGCATATGGTTTTGATACTACTCCGCTTTTTCTCTATTGTAACAATGAATTATTGTATAAGGAAACCGTTCCTCCGGAAATAACAACATTTTCTTTAAACTTAGGTGAGCTAGAAGAAGAATTTGATATTAACAAAGAATTTTCTCTTGACATATATTACAAATTGCACAATAAACGCATTGATTGTGGAAATTATAAATTGCGTTTTGCATCGCTGGGAAGAATATTTTCGAATCAGTCACAGGTTTATATTTCCGTTCAGAACGGAATCAAATCAGCGAATAATAAAATGTATAATATATATGGCCCACATGGTTCAGGAAAAAGTTGGTTACTTAATAATCTGAAAAATGATACGTTAAAAAGAATTACACCAGACAAAAAAATTATATATATTAATTTTACTGGTCAAATGACTGATGGTGCAGATATTTGCCGATTAATTTTTACATTGGTCTTCAATTTTTATAGTCTGAGTATTAGTGCCACTGCGTTTACGCATTATTGCCGCGAAAACAGCATTGCAAATTCTTTTTTTAATAGTAAAAACATTGAATTACTAATTCAGGCATTACAAGATGAAGATTACTTAACAATTCAAAAAACATTGTGTGGTTCTATTTTTTCAAAAACCAAAAAAATCTTCGAAGCTTGCAATGACTTTGCTTATGAACGAATTTATTTTATAGATAATGTTAATTTGCTTAATGAAACCAATTATTCCATTTTTAAAGAAATATTAAATGCTTTCAACCCTCGGAAGAACATTTCTTTTGTTATAGCCGGAAGAGAGCCACTTGATTTTTCAAATATGGAAAACATACCTTTAGAGTATATTGAAGATGCCGAAATTCTTGGCATAATAAATGAATGTATTCCCTTTACCGTTAATAATTTGAACGAGATTGTCCCCAATAAACATTATCTAAAATACCCGGGATTGTTACATTCTTTTGCGCAGGAAATTGGTAGTTTTCATAGTTCTAGAGAAATAAAGCAATTTTATATCGACTCTTTTTATAACAATGCAGTTCGATACATTAAAGGCACCTTTGTTTTTGATGATGTACTGTTGTTGCTAATCTGTATCATGAAAGACGGAGTACCCTATGCTGTTTTGCAGGAACTGGCCTTTAATAAAATAAAGTATCTGCTTGGCAAGAAATATATCATACATAACGGGGACTATGTTTATCCCAATTTTGAAATTTGGAACAAATATATCCCCCCAAAAGTTATTGAGGATTATAAGGAAAAAATTGTTCCCTGTTTACAAAACTTTATGGTACGAGATAAAGATCGCAAAGAATTGTACCAGTGTGCCTTAATAGAGTATTATCCTCAATATTATAATTTATATTTTGATTCAATTTATGAATACATTGATGTATGTTTTAAAAATAATAAATATAGCAAGGTTCTTTCTTTGTGCGAATCTCTTAAAAAGGGATCCGTATATTATGGAGGGCCTGCAGAAAAAATAGAGAATGTAAAATATTTTTTAGCTTTCAGCTATATGCATTGCGATATAAGCCAAAAAGCTCTTGGTATTTTTTATGAAATCACATCAAACTATAAATTAAAAGCGAAAGATAATTTATATTTTAAGGCAGAAGCGCAGATTATCGATGCAAAATATTGGAGCTTTCAAGAGTTTAAAACACTCCCGGCCTATATAAATGAGTTTAGAAAAAGTTGGAGTATTATTGAACCAAAGAATCCACAATTAGAAGCACGATCATTTTTAACTGCAACAAATCGCATGATGGTGACTTATCTTGCATTAGATAAAATAAGACTTGCAAATAAGTGGCTGCAGAAAAATGTAAGATTAGCTATTAAATATGAGTCTGATGAACATTTAGGATATACTTATATGGATTATGCAAAGGGTATTTATCATCTTAATCTTTCATTAGCTTTAAAATATTTAGAACTTGCAGATTTACATTTTCAAATGCCATCTGAGCACAGAAGGCATTTAGACTGTCAATGCGAAATACAATATGTCAAATTTCTACTCGGAACCGGCAGTATTGAACAATTGCAGTTATCTCAAGAAGCGTTATTTGAAAACCAATATTGGATTCAATACTATAAATGTCATTTGAAGCTTTCAGTTTGTTATATTTTAATGGGCAAAAGGGAAGAAGCATTACAGCATTTGTTAGAGGCAGAGGCCCCCACTATTATGAAAAATGATGAACGGATCAAATATCTTTGTTGCATGATAGGTACTTTTCTGTATAGTGATCCGATACCATATGAAAATTTAGCCTTAGCAGGAACCTCTTATCATAAAATAATTAGAAATACGCATCTTAATTTTAAACAATCCAACGCTGTAATTTATAACGCAAAAGAGACCTCTCCATCATATAACTTAGATCCCAGAGTATGGTAATTTTCACTTTTTCAAATAAATCTGAGGGTATATAACATTACCATGAAGGTCTAAAATTATATCATGCACCATAAAAGATTTTCTGTAACTAAAAATCCGATGGTTATTTATAATATCTTTAAAGCTGTCTACCACAAAAAGAAGATTTGACTTACTTTGTAAAAAGGATGCCGGAACAGAATCTTCTAAGGATATCGAATTTTTAACCATAGATTTTTCAATATTATAATGTCCAATAAAGTTGAATGGAAGCTCCTTATGATTACTTCCTATTAGGAACACTGTAAATACAAGGCTTTTCGGAGCCTGCAAACCAGAAAAAATAATATTTGATCTATCACATTACGCAAAAAGCCGTCCGGCATGAAAAACGGGCGGCTTTTTTGCGTGGATAGACGGAAAGGAGGCGCAAAAATAACTACAAAATTTTAGCGTTCAAATTTGTGCAACTTTAACGAAAAGGAGGATCGTAAATGGCCGATGAAAAATTGAATACTGGCCCTGCGGAGAATATTTCCCCGGAGGCTGCCGAGCCTATCACCACACCCGAACAGGCCGCAGCGTCTGAGCCCCAGCAGGAACAGACCGGGCCTGCCATACCTGAGTCCGGCGATGTGGTTGTGTCCTTTGACAAAATCAATGAACTTATGGCGGAAAAGAGGCAGAACGCCCGCGCCGAAGTCGAAAAGGCGGAAACCCCCGAAACGCCAGAGGCGGCAGCCCCCGGAGAAACACCGCAGCCCGCCAATACGGAGGAACCGAAAAAGCCGCGCCGTGGCCGTCCGCCGAAAGCGGAAAAGGCTGCGACTGAAAATCAGAAAGC
>ERZ772883.465-NODE-465-length-42253-cov-45.867790_pt1 | contig 42253 bp, 40 predicted proteins | sample MGYA00580575_ERZ772883 | MGnify/ENA primary metagenome ERZ772883 (study PRJEB29015, sample SAMEA2737666) | human gut metagenome | biome: human gut; feature: human-associated habitat; material: faeces | place: China | collected 2012 ...
CCCTTTTTACTGTACTTGTATCGGTGTCCGTTCCAAACCTCTGAGTTAATAAAATAGAAAGAATGAAAAATATATGGAGGTAACAATCCAGAGGATTTTCTATGGGTTTGGCAAAGGCGGTGGGGATCGAACCCACAATCACAGAATCAAAGTCTGTTGTCCTACCGTTTGACTACGCCTTCATATAAGGCTCAAGCGAGCCTTATTCGACCTCTCAGAACTCGTTCAGTTGCTGCTGGGCGGGTTCTTTTCCTTTATCAGGACTTTTTCTGCATTGGCTTCAAAGTGCTTTTGTCTGAGCTCCTCAAGCTCGACCTGATAGCGGCGGTTCTTCATGTTGGCAGTGTCAAGCTTCTTTGCAAGCCTGACTATCTCGGCATCTCGTTCGGCGTTGATGTTGTAAAGCCTGTCCTTGATCGCCTGATATCCGCCGAAGAAAAACGCCGCCGTGAACAGACTTCCAAAAAAGCCCACAAAAAATATCCAGAAAAACAAATCCATTGCTTATCCCTCCTCTCTTCCGTAAAAATTGCCAAACATAGCCATTATCGACTTTTTGGGTATTCTCCAAGAGCTCCCTAATTTTGCCGCTCCGGGGAAATCACCGCTTCGACAACGCCCGTTGATTCTGTCCGTCGAACAATGCAATATCTGTCCTGCTTCCTGCGCCGTAAGGATATCTCCATAATCGGAAAATTTCACAGGCTTATACACAGGGGCTTTACATCTTGCCGCCATACTCTCTCACCTCCTCCATTATTATTTGGTGGTTCATAAAGGTTGTATTGCCGTTCTGAGTGTGATTACCGTTTTTCATAATTGACACTCCTTGCATTGTGAGTTATTTTCACTCACGGTATATTCTCTTTTTCTTGATGTTCTCAGCCTTTGAAAAGCGAGAATACTTGTTTTTATGTGTGCGTGTGTTTTTTTCTTGCCAAACTTTCGCCGTTGTGTTTGTATCGGTTTCTTTTTGCCTGTAAAGTGGTTGTAATTTGATGATTGCATAACCGAACCTTATTTTTCTCTGTAAAACCTTTTCCATTTTGGCTCTGATCGTGTCTTTTCTTTCAAAGTATATTGATATTCAGACTGTATTGAATCAATATTTTTGATGTTACCCATTTCAAAACTGCCTATTGAAACATCAATATCGCCTAAAATGGTTAAAGACAATTCCAACGGTGAGCCGTCTTTCTTCAATGTGAATTTCTTAATGCGATTGGTAACGTCTACGCCGTCAATAAAAATACGAGTTTGTACGGCATTGTCTGCTACCTCAACCGTTTTGATTTCAAACTTCAAGTTATCACCTCATGTTTGTAGTGTGTTACCTGCACCCGGTACGATGGCGGAAATGATTTCAAAGAACTCAAAGTGTCGATATCGACACCATTTAAGTTATAAAAAGCTTATCCATGGAAACATTAAAAAGCTGACACAATAAAGTAGCTTCACCGGGTTTGAAATCGCTATACCCTTTTCTTTTATCCTTATATGTTCTTACGGATATTCCTAAAGCCTCAGCAATTTCCTTATCGGTTTTTCGTGCCAAAATTTGATACGCATGCACAGCATAATATTCGGGGTGTACCAACTGTCTATTCATATTTTCACCTCCGTTCGTGTCGTTATCGACACATACATAATAGCACTCTTAAGTGTCGTTGTCAACACTTTTTTGAGATTTTTTCAAAAAAATGTTGCTTTTTCGACTAACCTGTGATATATTGTTCTCGAGGTGAGTATTGTGCTTGGCGAAAAAATAAGAGATTTAAGAAAACAAAATAAAATGACTCAACAGGATCTATCCAACGAACTCAATAACCGCTTTGGTCTCAAGGTTGATAGAGTAATGATAAGCAAATGGGAAACAGGCTTCCAAACTCCTGTTGTTTACACTATTTCTTGTTTAGCTAAAATATTTGGTGTTTCAATGGACTATTTGAACAGTTCAAGCAACCCAACGCCCAAACACAGCTTTGATTTATCTGAACATGAGTCAGAACTTATTCTCGCCTACCGTAATCACCCCGAAATGCAATTGTCAGTTGACAAATTACTTGGTCTTGAACCAGACATTTTTACAGCAGAAAGATTAACCGCCGCTCGGAAAGAAAAAAGCGGCGGAACAGAAAAGCGTGTATTGAGTGATAGCGAGAGAGAAGCTATTGAAAACGGAACCTTTGGAGAGGGATTTTAATGTCTGTTTTTTTCAATAAAAGACCGAAATTGTGAATATACATCGCGTTCGAGTGGCGATGTTAAGAATTTATTGCGTTTGTAAAGTTCTTCCATTCTTTGCATTCGGTATTCGGCGGCCGTTTTGCTTATCTTACAAAGTTGCTGTATTTCTTCGGAAGAATGTATATTGCAGCCCCATAAGACACATGCCGGAGCTAACAAACGGCTTGCAAATACGTTTGCTGCTTGTTCAATCGGGTTGTCTTGCGGTGTAGGCTCTCTGTTCACAAGCTCGTATTTTCCCACATGGCCCAAGATGATATGACCCAGTTCGTGGGCGGCTGTAAAACGCTGTCGTTCAATCGTCATATCGCTTTTTACAAAGATTGTCGGTACACCATCAATAAACATAGATGATCCGAGGTTGTCATCTTTAGGGTTGTAGGTATATACCACAACACCGAGCTTTTTACACAGTCCGGTCATGCTTATCGGAAGTTCCGTTATATTCTCGTTTATCAACAGTTTCCATACGGCATCTCGCGCGTTTTGATACTCTTTATAATTCATAAAAAATCACCTCACTTAAAATTTTAAGTGAAGCAAAGTGTAAAATCCACAGGTAAGTATTGGTAATTAAAAGTGTGCGCTAAAAATCAGGGAAGGACGATTTTATGTATTTATTGATTATACTCGTCATTATTGGGGTTGCAATAGGTATTGCAAAGAGCAAAAAGAGCGGAAATGTTTCAAAAAACGGATATATAGATCCGACGAGTGCAAACTCTTCATACAAATACATAAGCAAAATTGACAAGTTGAAAAATGTTTCTTACGACAAGCGTTCAAAGATTGTAAGTATCTTTACCCGCAAATGGTATGACGTTTGCCAAAAAGACTTTGTAATCCTCGACTTTGAAACTACCGGATTAGATAAAGTTTTTGACAGCATAATTGAAATTGCTGCTATAAGATTTGAAAATGGCATTGAAAAAGAGAAATACGTCACTTTGGTTAAACCGTTGCTTCGTATTCCTCCCGAATCAACAGCTGTAAACCATATCACTAATAAAATGGTAAAATCAGCTCCGAAAGCCGACGTTGCTATTCCAAATTTGATTGACTTTATCGGAGATAGCATAGTAATAGGTCACAATGTTAACTTTGATATAGGATTTCTTGAAATCGCCGCACAACGGCAAGGAAAAGTCGTTCAATACAATTACATTGATACCATGTCTATATCAAAGAAACTGTTTCCCGACCTTCCCGATTATAAGCTCGGTACGATCGCTAAATCTTTAGATTTTGACACATCATCACTGCACCGTGCAGAAGCAGACGTATATGTTTGTGCAGAGATTGTGAAAATCGCCCTTGATACTTTGTCTACGGATTTTGAAAATGTTTCTAAAGAACTCAAAGTCGTAAAGCCCTTGCATACCACGTCAAAAAGTATTGGCACATCAGGCTATAATAAAGTATCTGCCACTCAAGCTCTCGCAAGAGACGGCAAGTTAAGGAAACAACTCGGCGAACATCTTGTTATAGTTTCTCGCCATGGGGGTTCGTGTGATATATGCAAAAAATTTGAGAATAAAATTCTAATTGATGATGTATATTCAGGCGGCACAAGAAAAGATGGAAATTATATGTTGCTATCTGAGGCAATGGCACAAGGTCTGTTTCATGAGGGATGCCGTCATGGATTAGGAACATACTATCCACCATAAATAAACAAAAAACGCCGTCCGGTGTTCCAGCACCGAACGGCAATACATCCAATCTCTCGAACCACCAAAAGAAAGGCTGTGGCTACATTATACCGCCTTTCTCAAGTTTTTGCAAACATTTTTTTGAAAGGACGGTTATTTTTATGCCAAGAAAATCAAACGTAACACGAGCTGACGGTCGAATTGCCGTACAAGTATATCTCGGTACGGTCGACGGAAAACGAAAATACAAGAGCGTGTATGGCAAAACGCAGAAAGAAGCTGACCGAAAAGCCGATGAAGTGCGTCGAGCTTTGGAAAAAGGGCTTGACATATCCGAGACATCAACTTTTTCCGAAATTGCGGAACGCTGGCTTAAAACAAAAGAAAACGCCGTATGCCGTTCTCAGGTCGTGCAATACAGGTCGTGTCTTAAACATATCAATCAATATATCGGCAATAAAGACATCCGCCGACTTGTTCCCAGTGATTTACAGGAAATAATTGACCGTTCCGCAAAGATGAATCCAAATACGGGAAAGCCGAGCAGTCACCGGACGCTCGTCGCAATAAAATCAACCGCCTTGCAGGTTGCAAATTATGCAATCTCCGCCCGTCTAACGGACTTTAATTTTGCAATATCAGTTTTCTTGCCAAAAGACAAAACTTCGCAAAAAAGACGAGCCTTGAGCGAATCGGAGCAAAAAACAATACTTGCAGTCGAACATCGAGGAAAGCTCCCGGCTATGATAATGATGTATGCAGGATTAAGACGTGGAGAACTGCTTGCGTTAACCTGGGATGATATTGACCTCGTGAACCGTACGATAACGGTAAATAAAACTGCGGAGATAATAACAAATCAGATCCGCATAAAAGACGGTGCAAAGACTAAAAGCTCCGTCAGAGTGGTAAACATACCTTTTGCTCTTGCGGAATATTTAAAGATCTGCAAAGAAAAAGCAAAATCAAATATTGTATGCTGCACCCAAAAAGGTACATATATGAGCTTAACTACATGGCGGAGAATGTGGCAGTCTTATATCTGTGCTTTGCAGGAAGCTAATCCGCTGATGCCTGACTTTACACCGCACTGGCTGCGGCACACATACGCTACGATCCTATACCATGCCGGTGTCGATGTGCTTACCGCAAAAGAGCTGCTGGGGCACTCAAAAATACAAACCACACTTGATATTTACACTCATCTTGATTCGCAATTCAAGAATAAAAATATCGATAAACTTAACAGTTTTCTCGACAATCAAGGTTGATGTCAGTCATTGTGTCAGTCAAAAAAGCCACAAACGACGTAATATCAACGTTTTTTACCTTTTATTTTTGTGAATGGCATTCAAGAGGTCAACGGTTCGATCCCGTCCGTCTCCACCAAAAATCGTTGATAAATAGGCTTTGAGCCTTATGTCAACGGTTTTTCTTTTTGTCTTGAACCGTATTTTCGACTCCTTTTCAATTCTAATTTAAGCTGAAAAATTTTAATTAGAAATATCGTATATTGCTTTTTATCAAAATATCCTGTATAATGCAATTATGTAAACTATCGAAGGGAGATATGATACATATGAAAAAGAGAATTACTGCAATTTTGCTTGCGGCTTTGATAATTTTTTCGCTTTCCGCCTGCGGCAAAAAGGAAGCCGACAACGATAACTCACCGTCCGACATTACAACGACTGCGTCAAAAACCGTCGATGTAAAAATCACCCCGTCAGAGGCGAAGCAGACAAAGCTCGTTGACTACAAAACATCCGATTTTTCAATGAAAATTCCGAAGGGTTGGTCTGTTACTGCCGGAGGAATCGGAATGTTCCATGCAATCCGTGTAACCGACCCCAAGAACCCTATAAATCAGGTGTTTTTCCTGCTCAAGGCTCAACCGCTCCTTCACAGTGAGACGGGTAAGGATTATTATCGGCAGTCATATCAAATGTACGGCGGAAACTATAACATGATGGCTGACGCACCGGTTCTCTCCTCTCCGTCGACGGAAAACTTCTTTAAGATTTTTAATTCATACGTCTCTCTTGTCAAGACATATGAACCAACCTATTCAAGCTTCGACTTTCCGAGCTTCGGGTCGTTCAAGAGCGTTGAACTCTTTGCGAGTAACAGCAACATGAAATCGCAGGCAATCAGTCCCGCCCTGCTCCGTGCTACTTTCACCGATGCAGCCGGCACCAAGGGAGAGGGCCTTTTCACGGCGGATATAATAGATTTCGCAGGCAATATGATGAGTGGCTTCGGAATTGACGCCGGCTATTATATGGCTTATAACATTGCGGCAATCACCTGCGAAGAAAATTCGCTTATTGAATGGAAGGATATTCTTTGCCAATCACTCAGCTCGATTGATTATTCGCAGAGCTATGTCAACAGCGCAATCCAACAAAGCAATGAGAGCACGGCAAATGCAATGCAAATCAGGAATGAGCTAAGCAGCATTTCCGACGGAATTATGGACTCGTGGGAAAAGCGAAACACAAGTCAGGATATAATAAGCCAAAAGCAGAGTGATGCGACACTCGGTCTCGAAAGAATTTATGACACCGAGAAGGATGAAATATATATGGCGAAAAACGGCTGGAGTGACACGAACAAGGACGAACGTTTTCAGCTTGTTACCGATGACAGTATGTATCTTAAGGCAACCTCCGGCACAATTGAATAATTAAAGAATTATATTTAAGCCTCAAATTACAAAAAACTCTGTAATTTGAGGCTTTTGTCTTGCGCTCGAAAAGGCGATATGATACAATGAGCTGAACACGATAAATTCGGAGGAAAAATCATGGATTATTTGAAATATGTTAACATAAAACAGGGCACAAATTCCGTCAGACGTTTTTCAAACGGAAATACACTGCCCCTTGTTCAGCTCCCGTTCGCAATGGCAGGCTATTCGGCTCAGACCGAATATGACGGAGGCTGGTTCTACAACCCGACTCACCGCAGTCTTGAGGGCATAAGGCTCACTCATCAGCCGAGCCCGTGGATTTCCGACTACGGAACTTTTCTTTTCACTCCGCAAACGGGTGAAGTCAGGGACTCTGTCGGCAGCGCGTGGTCGAGCTACCGTCCGGAGGACGCAGTTATGACACCAACATATATGAAATTCCGTTTTCTTCGTTCGAGGACTGATTTTGAACTTACTCCCGCCGAGCGAAGCTGTAAAATAAGGCTCACCTATCCCGACGGCAGAACTCCGTACTTCACTGTTTTCCCCGTTTTCGGCAGCTATACTTTTGATTTTGATTTTGAAAACAACCGTCTGCTTTGCACAACCGACGGTGCGAGAGGAGCTTTTCACGAGGGTTTCAAAACCTATCTTATTGTTCAGTTCAAATCAAAGCTTGACCCGGAGAAATCCTACAAAAAGGACGGCGAGTTTATTCATGCCGCACTTTGTGACACATCGGTTGAAGCCGATATTGCCTCGTCATACATAAGCTTTGCGCAGGCACTTGAAAACATGAAGCAGGACTGCGAAAGCAAAAGCTTCAACGAGCTTCGTTCAAAGGGTAATGACATCTGGAACGAATATCTATCGAGAATCGAGATTGACCCTGTTGACGAAAAGCAAATGAAAACATTCTATTCCTGTATGTACAGAACGGGGCTTTTTCCGCACAAGGCATATGAAATTGACAAGGACGGCAACAAGCTTCATTATTGCCCGTTTGACGGCAGCACAAAAAACGGTGTGAGATACACCGATAACGGTTTTTGGGACACATACAGAACGGAATTTCCGCTTTTTGCAATGATTGCTAAGAAAGAATATGCCGAGATGCTCGAAGGCTTTATCGTTGACTATAAAGAGGGCGGCTGGCTTCCGAGATGGCCGTCAATCGGTGAGAGAGGCTGTATGCCCTCCACCCTGCTTGATGCAATTATAGCCGATGCCGCAGTTAAGGGAATCATCGGCGGTGAGCTTCTTGAAACGGCGCTTGAAGGTATGCTCCGTCATGCAAATCACGATTCACACCATCCCGACCTTGGCAGAACAGGAGCGGAAGCATATGTAAAGTACGGCTACGTTCCGGCAGATATTATTGACAACAACTGCGTCAACCTCACCCTTGATGCGGCATACGGCGACTATTGCATAGCGCAGGTTGCAAAAGTGCTCGGCAGGAATGAAATCGTTGACGAATACATGAAGCGTTCAAAAAACTACAAGAATCTTTTCGACCCCGAATCAGGCTTTATGAGAGCAAAAACGACGGACGGAAAATTCAAAGAACCGTTTGACTGCTTCGACTGGGCGGACGAATACACCGAGGGCAGCGCATGGCAGTCATCGTTTTCCGTTCCGCACGATATTGACGGACTTGCCAAGCTTTACGGCGGCAAGGACAAGCTGATTGAAAAGCTTGACGAGCTTTTCGCAACTCCGCCGATTTATTGTACGAGCGGCTACGGCTCTGAAATTCACGAAATGGCGGAAATGGCGGCGGTCGATTTCGGTCAGTGTGCAATTTCCAATCAGCCGAGCTTCCATCTCCCCTATTTGTTTGCCGCTCTCGGTGAGAAAGAAAAGAGCGAATATTGGGTCAAGAAGCTCTGCGAGGAGGCGTTCAGCTACACGGACGACGGCTTCCCCGGCGATGAGGACAACGGCGCAACGGCGGCATGGTATGTGCTTTCCACACTCGGAATTTACGACATCTGCCCGGGCAAAAATGATTATATAAAAATCAAAAAGCTTTGCAAGAGTGCAAAAATTCTCGGCAAAGAAATATAAAATCATACTTTTCGGATGGTCGGTTTCCGCTCCACGGTTTTTATAATATTTCTGCATCATGTACAATATCGTATAAACCAACTGCCGCAACATTCAGTTGCGGCAGTGCTTTTATTTATTCACTTATTCACTGTAAAGCGGAAACCTTTCGCAAAGGGACTGAACCTCAGAGAGGACTCTGTCCTTATTTCCGTCAAAATCATTGATGATATCGCTTATCCAACCTGCGATAAGCTCCATTTCAGGCTCATTGAAGCCTCTTGTTGTAACGGCAGGTGTTCCTATTCTCAGTCCGCTTGTAACAAACGGACTTTGCGGATCGTTTGGAATCGTGTTCTTGTTTGCGGTGATACGAACCTCATCAAGTCTGTGCTCAAGTTCCTTGCCCGTGATGCCCTTATTGCGAAGGTCAAGCAGCATAAGATGGTTGTCCGTTCCGCCGGAAACAATATCAATTCCGTGCTTCATAAGCTCATCTGCAAGAACTGCGGCGTTTTTAACAACCTGCTTTTGATAGTTTTTGAACTCCTCTGTCAGTGCTTCACCGAGTGCAACCGCCTTTGCGGCGATAATATGCATAAGCGGTCCGCCCTGCGTTCCCGGGAAAACGGCCTTGTCGATCTGCTTTGCAAACTGTTCTTTACAAAGGATCATGCCGCCCCTCGGTCCTCTGAGAGTCTTATGAGTGGTGGTGGTTACGATATCGGCATACGGCACGGGCGAAGGATGAACTCCTGCGGCAACCAGTCCCGCAATATGAGCCATATCAACCATGAGATATGCGCCGACCTTATCGGCAATTTCACGGCAGCGAGGGAAGTCGATTACTCTTGAATATGCGCTTGCTCCGGCAACAATAAGCTTTGGCTTACATTCCAGAGCGATTCGCTCCATCTCGTCATAATCGATTCTTGCAGTTGCTTCATCAACGCCGTAAGGTACAACGTTAAAATACTTGCCCGAAATATTTACGGGAGAACCGTGTGAAAGATGTCCGCCCTGCTGAAGATTCATTCCCATGACGGTATCGCCGGGATTAAGCAGTGCAAAAAATACGGCAAGGTTTGCATTTGCTCCGCTGTGCGGCTGAACATTGACATGCTCCGCTTTAAAAAGCTCCTTAGCTCTGTTACGGGCGATTTCTTCAACAACATCGACGCACTGACAGCCGCCGTAATACCTCTTTGACGGATAGCCTTCGGCATATTTATTTGTCAAAACGCTTCCCGCAGCAACCAAGACCGCCTTTGAGACTATGTTCTCAGAAGCGATAAGCTCAATGTTGCGCTGCTGGCGTTCAAGCTCGCTTTCGCATGCCGAATAAACCTCATTGTCATAAGCGGAAAGTTCATCAAAAAATCTCATATACCGTCCTCCGTTTTCTAAAAATATTCTATTTATAATCCCGGTCGGTCTCTCAACCGGCATTATCACATTCCTCGGCAGGTGTCTGCGGCGTTGCGCTGAAATACTTTTCACCGGGTTCAACATCCACTCCCCTGATTTTCATAAGCTCGGAAAATGTAACAAACTTATATCCCTGCTTTGCAAGCTCGGGAATAAGCCTTGCAACGGCATCTGCCGTCTCAGGATAAAGATCATGCATAAGAACAATACTTCCGTCAAAAACATTGTCCATGACGGTCTGATAATCCTTATCGGCGTTTCTGTAATCCCAATCGCGCGAGTCAACGCTCCACAAAACCATCGGCATACCGACATTCGCTTTGACCGTGTCGTTCGCAGCACCCTCGGGAGGTCTGAGAACCTTGACCTTTTTGCCGGTATACTTTGATATGGCATCGCATGATTTTTTGATTTCCTCTTGCATTTCGGGAACGGAAAGACTGTTGAGATTAACATGAGAATACGTATGAGTGCCTATCTCACAGCCCATTTTTGAGGCTCTTATAATTTCATCGGAATATGTATCCGCTCTGTCGCCGACAACAAAGAAAGTCGCCCTGCCGTTATATTTTTCCAAGGTATCGAGAATTTTATTCGTGACCGGAGCATAAGGACCGTCATCGAAGGTAAAGCACACAAGCTTATCCGTTGCTTTCGGAAGCTTCCATTCACCCTTTTCCTCAGGCTCGGTTGTTTTCTCGGTTGTTATCTCCGTCGTTTTCCCGGTTGTTTTTAAACCATTGTTATCTGTTTGTTTGTCTGATGTCGTTTCGCTCGTTTTGTTCTGTGCATCATGTCTTTCCTGCATCATTTTTCCGCTGAATCCGTACACGGAAACAACAAGAATAGCCACAAATGCTACCAAAAAAACCGTTTTCCCTATAAAATCCCTTTTCATTACTGACAATACATCTCCATGACTTATTTCGGCAAAATATTACCGTGTTAGATTATATCACCGATAGCGCTTTTATTCAATCCTCTTTTTTTAAAATTGACACAAATGTTACAAATTACACGTTTTTTTACATATTTATATTACTTACACCTATCTTCAGGAAATATCTTAAAAAAAGTCAAAAAAGTACTTGACAATTTCCATTCTATGCTATATAATTAGCAAGTCGCTTGGAAATAATAAGAGTGACACACATATGGCGGCATAGCTCAGCTGGCTAGAGTACTCGGTTCATACCCGATTGGTCGTAGGTTCGAATCCCACTGCCGCTACCATATGGCCCGGTGGTCAAGAGGTTAAGACACCGCCCTTTCACGGCGGTAACACGAGTTCAATTCTCGTCCGGGTCACCAAGTCGGGATTTATCCCGACTTTATTTTTTCTGAAAATAAACATAATCGGAATTTATAAAAGCTGCGGAAATAAAAGCCGTGGCTTTATATTTTATGTTGAAAATACTTTCGTTATGAGGATGAACCCTTCTCTTACATTCATTCCTGCTTTGACGGGCACACAGTCTGCGTCCCCGTCATACAATTTTCAATGCAATGACCGTTGCTGCATCACTTTTTTATGGCTGCGGAACAGTTAAAATCACCGACACGGTCGGCAAAGCAGCGGAACACATTGAATTATAAATAACAATAATTTAAACAACAAAACGCAATCAAGTTCATTTGCCTTGACTGCGTTTTGCGTTTTTATTTTCTTTTTTTGCCGAAGAAGCCCTTCTTCTCTTCGCCCGTCGGGGTTGAACCGCCCATAAGCGAATTGAATCTAAGCAAAGCTTCGCGCTGCTCGGAATTGAGCTTGGTCGGAATATCGACAATAATTCTGACAAGCTGGTCTCCCCTCGCCTTGCTGCGAATATTCTGAATACCCTTGCCCTTGAGTCTGAATACAGAGCCGGGCTGTGTACCCTCGGGAATGTCGTATTTAACCTTGCCGTCAAGCGTCGGAACCATGAGCGTATCACCCAAGGTTGCCTGAACGAGGTTTACATGGACCTCGCACCAAACATCAAAGCCGTCACGTTCAAAGAACGGGTGCGGTCTGACATTTACAACAACATGAAGATCACCTGCGGGGCCGCCGTTAAGACCCTTGTTTCCCTCACCGCGTACATTGAGGATCTGACGGTCGTCAATGCCGGCAGGGATATTGACCTCAAGCGTGCTCTGCTTTGTAATGCGTCCTCTGCCGCGGCACTTTGAACACGGAGTTTCGATTATTTTTCCTTTGCCGCCGCACTTTGTACATGCACGCTGAGTCTGAATAACGCCGAAAGGTGTTCTCTGCTGAGCCGTGACCTGACCCGTACCGTGACATTCGGGACAGGTTTTAGGCGAGGTGCCTGCCGCCGCTCCGCTGCCGTTACAATCCGGGCAGACCTCAATACGATTTATGTTTATCTTACGTTTGCAGCCCTTTGCCGCCTCCTCAAACGAGATAGTAACGCTCGACTGAAGATCTTCGCCGCGTCTCGGACCGTTCGGGTTGGCACGTCTTCCGCCACCGCCGAATCCGCCTGCGCCGCCGAAAAAGCTGGAGAATATGTCTCCCAAATCAAAATCGTCGCCGAATCCGCCGTTGAAGCCGCCACCGCCTGCACCGAAGTTCGGGTCAACTCCTGCATGACCGTATTGGTCATAACGAGCTTTTTTCTGCTCATCGCTGAGCACCTCATAAGCTTCGTTAGCCTCCTTGAACTTCGCCTCGGCTTCCTTATCGCCGGGGTTCAGGTCGGGATGGTACTGCTTGGCTTTTTTACGGTAAGCCTTTTTTATATCATCGGCACTTGCGTTTTTGTCAACGCCCAGCACCTCATAGTAATCTCTTTTATCAGCCATAAATTAAAGCCCCTGACTTGAAATAGGGCAACGCCGTGCGAAACGGCGTGCCCGTTATTAGTTTATTGACAATTATTTGTTGTCATCGTCCGTTACGTCTGTGTAGTCGGCATCATAGAAACCGTCGGCTCCCTGTGCGCCTGCACCCGGATTGCCGCCCATGTTCGGATCCGCCTGCTGACCTGCCGCACCCTGTGCGCCCTGAGCAGCCTTGTATACCTTCTCCGATACCTCATAGAACTTCTTCTGGAGAGCCTCCTGCTTGTTCTTGATGAGATTGATATCCTGACCCTTGAGAGCTTCCTTCAAGCCCTCGATCTCGGCATTAAGAGCGTCCTTATCTGCCTGGTCGAACTTGTCGCCTTCCTCGGAGAGAAGCTTCTCGCACTGGTAAACCATCTGATCGGCATTGTTTCTCGTGTCAACCTCCTCACGGCGCTGCTTATCCTCCTGAGCGAACTGCTCGGCTTCATGAACAGCCTTTTCAATGTCGTCCTTTGACATATTGGTTGAAGAAGTGATGGAGATCGACTGCTCCTTGTTCGTTCCGAGATCCTTAGCGGAAACGTGAACGATACCGTTTGCATCTATATCGAATGTAACCTCGATCTGCGGCACACCGCGACGTGCCGGCATGATTCCGTCAAGGTGGAATACACCGAGGGTCTTGTTGTCCTTAGCAAACTCTCTTTCACCCTGGAGAACGTGAACCTCAACAGACGGCTGATTGTCAACTGCGGTTGAGAATATCTGACTCTTCTTTACAGGGATAGTCGTGTTTCTGTCAATGATCTTTGTGTTGATGCCGCCCATTGTCTCGATGCCGAGTGAAAGCGGAGTAACGTCAAGAAGAAGAAGTCCCTTAACTTCGCCGCCCATAACACCGGCCTGGAGAGCCGCACCGATTGCAACGCACTCATCGGGGTTGATGCCCTTGAAAGGCTCCTTGCCGATGAACTTCTTGATTTCTTCCTGAACTGCGGGAATTCTTGAAGAACCGCCGACCATAAGAACCTTATCAATCTCTGAGGTTGAAAGGCCTGAGTCACTCATTGCCTGACGAACAGGACCCATTGTAGATTCGACAAGGTCTGCCGTAAGCTCGTTAAACTTTGCTCTTGTGAGTGTAAGCTCAAGGTGCTTCGGGCCTGTTGCGTCAACGGTGATGTACGGAAGGTTGATATCGGAAGATGTAACGCCCGAAAGCTCGATCTTCGCCTTTTCGGCAGCTTCCTTAAGTCTCTGCATAGCCATCTTGTCGCCGTGAAGGTCAATGCCGTTTGACTTCTTGAACTCGTCGATGATCCAGTTCATAACTCTCTGATCAAAGTCGTCGCCGCCGAGGTGGTTGTTACCTGCTGTTGCAAGAACCTCCTGAACTCCGTCGCCCATCTCAATGATGGAAACATCGAATGTACCGCCGCCGAGGTCATAAACCATAACCTTCTGATCGTCTTCCTTATCAATACCGTAAGCAAGAGCTGCGGCTGTCGGCTCGTTAATAATTCTCTTAACCTCAAGGCCTGCAATGTGACCTGCATCCTTTGTTGCCTGACGCTGTGCGTCGGTGAAGTATGCCGGAACTGTGATAACTGCCTCGGATACCTTCTCGCCGAGATATGCTTCCGCATCGGTCTTAAGCTTCTGAAGAATCATTGCGGAAATTTCCTGCGGAGTGTATTTCTTTCCGTCGATAGTAACCTTATAATCGGAACCCATCTGACGCTTGATTGACGAAACCGTTCTGTCGGGATTTGTGATAGCCTGACGCTTTGCGACCTGGCCTACCATTCTCTCGCCGTTCTTGCCGAAGCCGACAACAGACGGAGTTGTTCTTGCGCCCTCTGCGTTAGCGATAACTACAGGCTCGCCGCCCTCGATAACTGCTACGCATGAATTTGTTGTACCTAAATCAATACCAATAACCTTTGACATAATATATTCCTCCTAAGATGTTTATATACACTTTTATTTAAGTCAATGCCGCACGCCTCATTTTGTGCGGTGTTGCCTTAGTTCGCAACGGCTACCATTGCCGGACGAATTACCTTATCGCCTATCTTGTAGCCCTTTGCAAATACATTTGTGATAACGTTCTCGCCGAGATTCTCATCCTCCGAGTGCATTACGGCGTTGTGGAAGTTCGGATCAAACTCCTCACCCTCCTCGCCGAACGACTCGACCTTGAGATCCTTGAAAACATTTTCAAACTGTTTGAATGTCATTTCAACGCCCTTTTTGTAATCCTCAAAAGTAATATCGGGATTAGCGAAAATTCTGTCGAAATTGTCCGCCACGGGAAGCAGCTCCTTGATGACCGAAGCCTTGCAGTCAACGTAAAGCGCATCCTTTTCTCTCTGAGAACGCTTGCGGAAGTTATCGTACTCCGCCGCAATTCTGAGAAGCTGATCGCTCTTTTCGGCAAGCTGCTTTTGAAGCTTTTCCTCGTTGCTTTCTTCCTTGGCTTTTTTCTCTTTCTTTACCTCTGCATCTTCTTTTTTATCTTCTTTCTCTACCTTTTTATCCTCAGCCTTTGCGGCTGTTTCTTCACTGTTTTTCTTTTTTGCCAACAGTAATCATTCCTTTCAGTCTTCGTTGAGAACCTGGGAGAGTATTTTTCCGACCATATCGGTCAGATATCTGACGCTCGGAATCAGCGTTGCATAGTCGATCCTCGTCGGTCCGATAATTCCTATCGAGCCGTGATTTTCTCCGCCGACATCGTACTGCGCCATTATCACGCTTGAATTTTCAAGCGGTTTAAACTTGTTTTCGCTGCCGATTTTGACGTCCAAATCTTTTTTATTGTCCGTCAGGATCTTGCTCAACGGCTCGCCACGCCTCAGAAAATCCATAAGCTCATAAGCCGTTGCACCGTAGTCGCCGTAATGGAAGATATTTGACTGACCGCCTAGCATAAGCGGAATTTCCATCGCCTCGCTCGCAAGCTCCGATACCGTCGAAATGAGCGGTATCATTGTCAGCGCATCCTCACCCATTGAAGCAACCAAGGTTTGAAGCGTCGCAGTGTCAATAGCGTCAAGCTCCGTCCCGACAAATGAAGTTTTGACAATGTTGTAAAACTTCTCAATAACGGAAGCGTTCAAATCCACATCGCTCCGACAAACTCTGCTTTTGATCATACCGTTTGAGGTAAGCAGAACAACCATTCCCGTCCTCGTTCCGACAGGTACGAATTCAACACGCTTAATCGTGACGTTCTCGCCCGACGGAGCAGTTGAAATTGCGGCGCAGTTTGTCATATCCGCAAGGAAATCGTTTGCCCGCTTGAGTATGTTTTCCGGACTGGCGTTTCTTATAGAAATACCGGCTTCGATACGTCTTTTGTCCGCATCGTCAAGCTGCCGCACTCCCATAAGATGATCTACATAGTAACGGTAGCCCTCGTCGGTGGGAATTCGACCCGCCGAGGTGTGGGGCTGTTCGAGAAGTCCCATGCTTGAAAGCTCAGCCATCTCATTTCTGATGGTCGCCGACGAAACCGAAATCTCGGGATCCTTTTGCAAGAGCTTTGAACCTACAGGCTCGCCCGTCTTTATATAGTGTTCGACAACAGCAGCAAGTATTTTTTCTTTTCTCTGACTGAGTTCCATAATCTCACCGCCTTTAGCACCGTTAGCACTCTTTTGCCCTGAGTGCTAACTACATTTAATACTATACAACCGTCCGACCGATTTGTCAACACTTTAATTGTGAATTCTTTGTTAACATTTGCAGTTTTTCATTTACAATGATTGCAGACGAACTTGATTAACGGAGTGATACATAATTTCTGCCACTTTCCATCTTTATCCCCCTCAGCACACTACACTGCGGGCTCTGTCGGCGGAGGAGCCTGTGTTATAACGGACTTTATTCAGGCCTTGGGTCGATGTGGGCATCGACCCTACAAATTGTGCTTTTTTCAAATCACAACAAATCATGCAATATCAAAAATAATAAAAAATTTTGCATATCTATACCTTATAATATATTTTGACGCAGCAGGCAGGATTATTCTGCATTTCCGCACATTACCTGTTGCTTTTACGAAAAATATATGATACAATCGCCAATGTCAGGAGGTAGTGAAAATGATAAGAAAAATCATTAAAATAGACGAAGAAAAATGCAACGGCTGCGGCGCATGTGTTTCTGCGTGTCACGAAGGCGCCATTGGTCTTGTTGACGGCAAGGCGAAGCTTATGCGTGATGATTATTGTGACGGACTCGGAGACTGTCTGCCCTCATGCCCTACCGGTGCCATTTCCTTTGAGCAGAGAGAAGCGGCAGACTACAACGAAAAAGCCGTTATGGAAAACAGGCTCAAGAAGCACGGCATTGCTAATCACGGCGGATGCCCGGGCTCAAAACTCAGCCGTATCATGCACGATCATGGCTCGCATACAGATATAAAAGCCGAAAGCCGTCTTTCGCAGTGGCCCGTTCAGATAAAGCTTGTTCCCGTCAATGCTCCCTATTTTGACGGTGCCGACCTGCTCATCGCCGCCGACTGCACGGCTTTCGCTTACGGCAATTTCCACAATGATTTCATCAAGGATAAAATTACGCTCATCGGATGTCCGAAGCTTGACAGCGTGGACTATTCCGAAAAGCTGACAGCTATTTTGGCAGTTAACGACATCAAGAGTGTTACCGTAGTACGCATGGAGGTGCCCTGCTGCGGCGGAATTCAAACGGCTGTTCAAAAGGCACTTGACGCAAGCGGCAAAAACGTTTCTCTCAACGTCACGGTTATTTCGACTGACGGTAAAATCAAAAACAAATAAAATTTTTCGGAACTGCGGCAAATAAGCGGTTCCGAAATTTTTCTATAATATCACAATGTATAACACAAGCACCAATAAAGCGTTTTTTTATCTTTCTTTTTTGCCTAATCCAATGATATAATATTTAAAAACCGTCTTATTCGGCAACATTTATTCTTTTTTTGCAAAATATTTTGCTTTTTTTCAATATTTCCCTTTGCCTTGTCACTTGACAATACCGTTACAAGGTGTTAAAATAGGTTGCAATAAGATTGATACGGGAGAATATCCCGTCCACCGAACGTCGATCGCATTGCGATTGTGTTCGGCTTTTATTTTTTTCGGAGGTATCATGAAAATGAAAACAGACGTTGTAATCGTCGGAGCAGGCCCTGCCGGTATATTCACAGCTATCGAGATGCTTCGCAAGGGCACTAAGAAAAAGATTGTCATTGTCGAAAAAGGTCAGTCGGTCGAAAACAGACACTGTCCCAAGGCGAAGACTAAAAAATGTATGAATTGCAAACCGTATTGCCACATTACTACCGGCTTTTCCGGCGCAGGCGCATTCTCTGACGGCAAGTTGTCGCTGAGCTATGAGGTCGGCGGAGACCTTCCGAATCTTGTCGGAGAAAATCTGGTTCAGGAAACCATCAACTATACCGACGGTATATATCTTGAATTCGGCGCAGATACTAAGGTTGAGGGCGTCGGAAACACCGAAGAGGTCAGAAAGATCCGTACCCGTGCAATTCAGGCGGGACTGAAGCTTGTTGACTGCCCGATCCGTCATATGGGAACGGAAAAGGCACAGGATATCTACCTTGCAATTGAAAAATATCTCATTGCAAGCGGCGTTGAGATCTTCTTCGGCTATGAGTGCTCTAACATCATCCTCAACGGCAAAAAGTGCGAAGGAATCTATGTTTCCAACAACAAGGGCGTTGAAATGGAGATCAGAGCCGACAATACGATCATTGCAACGGGACGCAGAGGCGCAGAATGGCTTGAAAAAATCTGCGGCGAGCATGATATCGCTCATTTACCCGGAACGGTTGACATCGGCGTAAGAGTCGAGGTCAGAAACGAGGTAATTGAGAAGGTCAATGACGTTCTCTACGAGTCAAAGCTCATCGGCTATCCCCGTCCGTTCAAAAACAAGGTCAGAACCTTCTGCCAAAACCCCGGCGGCTTCGTAAGCCAGGAGAATTACGACAACAATCTTGCCGTTGTTAACGGCCATTCATATAAGGAGCTTAAGAGTGACAATACAAACCTTGCCATTCTCTGCTCCCACAATTTCTCTTATCCGTTCAACCAGCCTATCGCCTACGCTCAGAAGGTCGGCGAGCTGACAAACATGCTCGGTACCGGTCACATTCTCGTTCAGCGTTTCGGCGATATCCTTGACGGTAAGCGCACATGGGAAAAGGAGCTTTCGCAGTCCAACCTCAAACCTACGCTTCCGGACGCAGTTGCAGGCGATATCACAGCCGCAATGCCGTACAGGGCCATGACAAATATTATCAACTTTATTCAGGCTGTTGACCATGTTGCTCCCGGTTTTGCTTCCTACGAAACACTTCTCTACTCTCCCGAGCTCAAGTTCTACAGCAACAGAGTCAAAATGGACGAGCACTTCAACACAAACGTTGAGGGTCTTCACTGTCTCGGCGACTCAAGCGGCTGGACAAGAGGTCTTATGATGGCTTCCGTCATGGGCGTTTTGATGGGCAGAGAAATCTATTAAATTATTGCAAGTAATATTTTAATGCCGCAAGAACGGAGATGCTGCCATGAAAGTCACACTCAATCCCGACAAGGAGATAGTCAATATAGTCAAAGAAGGTCTCAAGCGCACGGGCGGCTACTGCCCCTGCCGCAGAGAGCATACGCCTGAGAACAAGTGTATGTGTGAGGAATTCAGAAAGCAGATTGAAGATCCGAATTTTGAAGGATTTTGCCATTGTATGCTTTATTATAAGTCAAAGGACTAAGGAGGTTTTTATCATGGCTGAAGTTAAAATCACAAAAGACAATTTTACAGCCGAGGTACTTAAATGCGATATTCCGGTTCTGCTCGATTTCTGGGCGGAATGGTGCGGTCCGTGCCGCATGCTCGCTCCGATAGTTGAAGAAATAGCGGACGAGTACGACGATGTAGTTAAGGTCGGCAAGGTCAATGTTGACGAAGAACCCGAGCTTTCCTCGATTTTCAACGTTTCAAGCATTCCGACATTGGTCGTTATCGACCACGGCAAGGCGAATAAATCCGCAGTCGGATATATGTCTAAAGAAAAAGTCCTCGAGCTTCTCGGACTGTGAAATAAAACAAAATCGGCAGCCTGCATTTTTCTTGCAGACTGCCTTATTTTTTAATTATATGTGCTTTTATCGAACTGCTTTTTGAAGTATTCGTCAACGAGCTTGGAAATGCTCTCGGCGTTTTCGGGAACATTCTCTGTGCTTCTTGAGCGGCGATGTCTTTTGCCGTCGGGCGACTGTTTTTGCTCTGTTTTTGCTCTGTTTTCGCGACGTGGTTCGGAATAAATTTCCGCCACACCCTTTGAAAATGCCTTCGGCTCTCTGTCAAAATCAAGAATTTCATTTTCCTTAATTCCGCCGAATCTTTTCGCTTGCTCGGTCTCGTTCATCATCATAAGATAATTATTTGACGCCTTTTTTTCGTCAAGCTCTGTTTCGGATTCGTTCAATGCCGAAAGGACATCATGACGTGTTTTCATTTCTTTTTCATATTCTGCATTGACTCTGTCACGTCTGTAATAGAACGGAATAAAGATCACACACGAAATTAACTGGATAACTAATGACTTCACAAGCAGCCACTTATCCGGCAAGCGGTCGGGCGAAAGATAAATGCAGGTCATTATGAACGCATTGACAAAATGATCCGCAATCGCCATCCATACCGAGCCGTTGACCTTATAATAATATCCCCAACGTATTGAGCTGACAAACACAGCAGCCGCAGATGCCGAAATTGTTATAACCACGTCCGCCTTCGGCATATTTTTAAATCCGCCCTCGGCAAAAGCTCCGATTGCGGGCAAAAATGACAGTGCGGTGAAGATTATCGACTGGACATAATTTGACTTTTTCTCACCGAGCTTTTTGCAAAGCCGGTTGAGCATAAAGCCCCTGTAAAGCTCCTTGAAAACGACGTTGACGATCAAAGCAAAGGCATAAGCGGCAATCGCCGGAATCAATCCCTTCTCCGTTGAATTCGGCGGAAGAATAAAAATACTTATATCCGAATAGAATCCCTTAATCTTGAAATAAATCAGTTCCGCAGCATAGATAAGCACAATCGGCGCAAGCGAAAAGCCGATGCCGTAAAGCAGCTCGAAAAACCAGCCGAAGCGCCCTAAGCATCTCCTGCCAATATTGAACTTCAGCATCTTTGAAGCTGCAAGAACCGCAAACAGTCCCAAAACTCTTGCGATCACGGTATCGCCGAAGATTGTATTATCGCTTTTTATAAAGAAAACGTCAATCGCTTGAATTATAAAAATAAATGCCGTCAGAAAAAAAGTGATTGTAATTCTTTTTTCTTTCAAATCTTTCATAATCTCTTCTCGTTCCGTTTTATTTTATCTCTTCAATCTCCCTGAGCCAAATCGCATACGAAGCGTCGCTCGGCATTCTCCAATCTCCTCTCGGCGAAAGGCAAACGCTGCCTATCTTCACCCCGTCGGGCAGGCAGCTCCTCTTAAACTGCTGAGTGAAAAATCTCTTGTAGAATACCTTGAGCCATTTAAGTATCGTTTCCCTGTCAAAATCCTCTTTGAATGCTTTCTCGGCGAGGAAGAATATCTTTGAAGGCGAAAATCCGAAGCGAAGAAGATGATAAAGGAAGAAGTCATGCAATGCATAAGGTCCGATTATCTCCTCTGTCTCCTGCAGGATATTGCCCTCTTCATCGGGAGGAAGAAGCTCCGGACTTATCGGCGTATCTATTATATCCTCAAGCACATGAGTGCTGTCGGGGAAAATATTATAATCAATCAGCGCCGCTATCATCCAGCGCACAAGGGTTTTCGGCACACCGCAATTGACGCCGTACATACTCATGTGGTCGGCATTATATGTGCACCAGCCGAGTGCCAGCTCGCTGAGGTCGCCCGTTCCGACAACAAAGCCGCCGACCTTGCAGGCATAATCCATAAGAACCTGCGTTCTTTCACGAGCCTGGATATTTTCATATGTTACATCGAATTTATCCGTCGGGTGACCGATATCACGGCAGTGAAGCGTGCAAGCCTCTTTTATGTCAATCTCCATTGCGTGAACGCCGAGAGTCTCCATAAGCTCCCAAGCGTTTGAATGGGTGCGTTTCGTCGTGCCGAAGCAAGGAAGCGTTATCGCAATAACGTCCGAGGGATCGCGTCCGAGCTGACGTGCGGTTTCTGCGCAGACAAGCAGCGCAAGAGTGGAATCCAGTCCGCCCGAAACACCGAGAACCATTTTTCCTCCGACCTTTGACGCCCTCTTTTTAAGCCCGGCGACCTGCATACGGAAGATGTCCATACAACGTTCGATTCTGTCCTTCTTATCCGAGGGAACAAACGGGAGCTTCTTCACTTCGTATATCTCTCCGTCGCTTTCAAGCTCCGCTGCTGTCTCGACTTCAACACAATCCTTACCCTCAAGGTAAAGAGCCGCCGAGTCCGCAAACGTCTTGTTCTCTGTCCGGTCCGCCCTTATCTTACCGAGATCGACATCATGCTTTATAGAATATCCTCCGTCGATCAGGTTGTCATTATGAGAGAGAACGGCACCGTTTTCGCATATAAGAGAATGACCCGAGAAGATAAGATCTGTTGTCGATTCGCTCATACCTGCGCTCGCATAGGCATAGGCGCAAAGGCTCCTTGCCGACTGCTGAGAAACAAGCTCGGTTCTGTATTTTCTTTTCATTATAGTCTCGTTTGAGGCGGAAAGATTGAGAATGATCTCCGCACCTGCAAGCGTCAGAAGCGTTGACGGCGGCAAAGGCGCCCAAAGGTCTTCACAAATCTCAACTCCGATTTTCACTCCCGAGCAATTAAACACAAGGTTGTTTCCGACGGGAATTTCATAATCGCCGTCAAGCATAAGCTCTTTCGAACTGATTGAGGCGCATTTCAAATCAGCCGCAGATGAAAACCAACGCTTTTCGTAGTATTCGTTATAGGTCGGAATAAAGGTTTTTACGGCGATGCCGTTCACCATTCCGTGTGACATCACAACGGCACAGTTATAAAGCTGACCGGCGATAATAAGGGGCGCACCGACTGCAGCAACGGAGTTGCTGTCATTTGTAGTCCTGACTATTTCGGCAATGCCCTTCTTTGCGCCGTCAATCAGAGTTTTCTGAAAGAAAAGGTCGGCGCAGGTGTAGCCCGTAACGCAAAGCTCGGGGAACACTATCACATCGGCGTCCTTATTGATATCGATATACTTAATTATTTCCTGTGTGTTGAATTCCGTGTTGCCGACCTCGACATCGGGAACCGCACACGCCAATCTGATAAAATCAAACATGTTTATCACCTTACCGTATTTATACATAGTTTATTATAACATAAAATTGCAAAGTGTCAAATATCTTGTTGCAAATGTTGCATAACTTTTATTTTGATAAAATTTATTGAAATTTTCGTCTTAATATGTTAAATTATATGTAATATATACAATTAGATAGAGAGGAACACGGAAATGCAAAAATATTTAAAGACAAAAGAGCTTCATTTCGGCTCGAAGACTTTGAAGCTGCCCTCCGAGGCGCTTTCCTACGGAATAGGACTTTTCGGCATTGCCCTGCTCTCGGGCTGGGTTCCCGAATATGCAAAAACCTACTTTGCCGATTTTGCATTCAAAAATCAAAATTTCGGTTCAACCGCTCTTGCAACGTTGATATCCACCGTTTTTCTCGTTGCGGGATTTGTCGGAGCGGCGATGGAAATTATAATAGGCTTTCTTGTTGACAAGACGAAATCAAAGCGTGGCAAAATTCATCCATGGCTTCTCTACGGCTGCGTTCCGCTCGGTATAATCTCGATGCTCGTTTTCGTTGCGCCTAAAACGTCGAATTTTGTCGTTGCAACGATTTGGATGTTTGCGATTTACTGTGCCTATGTAATGCTGCTTGTATGCGTTGAAAGCCCCGCTAACTGCTTCGGAGCCGTCTGTACACCGAACCCAGATGAGAGAAGCGACGCAATTTCAATCGCAGGAATTATGCGCTCAATCGGTCAATCCGGCGGAATGGTTGTTCTCATCGTTGTCGGTCTTGTCATGAAAGCAATCATGGGTAATGAGGGCTTCAAAGCCGCCGAGGGCAGAGGGCTTGATCTGCAGATTTCAACAGCCGTCTGCGTTATCGGCTTCATTCTTTTCCTTGTAATCATGCTCAGAAACACAAGGGAGCGCGTTCCCTACACAACGGAGAAAGTCAATCTCGGTCAAAGCCTTAAATTTGTTTTCACCAACAAGAACTTGCTCATGGTTTCTCTTGCCAAGCTTGCAGGCTTCGGCCGCGGTGTTTACGGTGCGGCAAGCCTTTATATCGCAATATATCTTCTCGGCGATAAAGGTCTCAAGCTTGCACTTCTTCTCCCGATGGGAATCGGTACAGCGGTCAGTATGCTCGTCGTTAAAAAGCTCATCAAAACCATAGGCACAAAGAACACTTTTATCGCTTGCAGTGCCTACGGTGCAGCCTCGTTCCTGCTGCTATTCGGCGTTTCAATGATAATCGGATTCAGGAAGGAGCTTATTATCCCCTTCCTTATCATCAATTTCCTTGTCGGACTTCAGAACGGAAACACCAACCTCACGCCGAATGTCATGATTGCCGACTGTGTTGATGAAATCGAGCTGAAAACAGGCAAGCGTCAAGAAGGTCTCTGCTACGCCGGCTACGGACTGTTCTCAAAGATTGCTTCGGCATTCACTACCTCTCTCGGTACATATCTTGTTTTCAAATGGTCCGGTTATCTCCCGTCAACGGATTCGTCGGTCGCTTATGCGGCTCAGAGCGACGGCACACTTACAAGATTTCTTATTATCTACACGATAATTCCTGCTTGCTTCGTTGTTCTCCAGATAATCCCGATGCTTTTCTATGACCTCAACGCAAAGAAGAAGGAGCAGATTTCACTTGAACTTATCAAGCGCAGAGGAGTTGTTGAAACCGATGAATGATACGGCATTTGAATATCCGCTCGACTTAATTATAACGACTGACGCTCACTACTATTCACCGAAGCTCGGCATAGATACTCCGTCATACAAAAAATATGATTCAACCAATCAAAAGGCTGTAAAGGACAGCCCTGCGATAATCTCCGCCGCATTCGCTCAGATTGCCGAAAGCAACTGTGAAAACGTTATTTTCTGCGGCGATGCAACCTGCGACGGCGACTATGACAGCCATGTTGAATTTATAGAGCTGCTATTTGCCTTGAAGAAGTGCGGCAAGCGTGTTTTTGCGATAACCTCAACGCATGACTATCAGGACGACGGACTGACAAACTGCTACACGGGCGATGAAAAAACAAAAGTTCCGTCCGCCAAGCGTGAGGAGCTATTAAAAATGTATCACAGCTTCGGACCCGATGAGGCGTTCTCGCAGTTTGAGCTGTCCTACGCCGCCGAGCTTGACGAAAACTATATTCTCCTTGCCCTCAATTCGGACAAAAACGGCAAGGGCAAGAGCGGTTATTCCTCAGAGCATAAGGCATGGATAGCCAAAATCGCAAATGCGGCAAAGCATTGCAACAAGCGTGTGATTGCTTTTACTCATCACCCGATTCTTTCACCCTCTCCCGTTTATTCACTGATAGGCAAGAACGACATGATGGGTGAACACGAAGAGATTAAAGACTTCCTTGCCGACCTCGGCATATGTCTTGTTTTCACGGGTCATTCGCACGTGCATGATATATCATATGATTTTTCACCGAGCGGGAATATTTTTTACGACGTTTCAACCTCCGCCCTTGCCGGCTATCCGGGTCTTTATCGCACGGTAAGAATTTGCGGCAGCAATGTTCATATCGAAAGCGTTGCGATAACCGAAAGCGTCAGCGGCATCAGCAATTTGCCCGAGTATCTTGAAAATAAATTCATAGGAATGATTGACAGAACGCTTGATGCAGCGGCCTCGGACATTGATACATTTGCCGCCTGCGTGGATTCAATGAGTATTCACCCCAATGTTTCCTATCGAATAGGCTGGTTTGTCAGGCCTTTTGCACGGCTTATCAAAAAGCTTAAGCTGGGTGTTTTTGCAAGATGGGTAAAGAGCGAAACGCATAATGCCGACCTTTCCCCGGCTGAGAACGAGAGCGTGTTCGACTTGATTCGTCAGCTCGTCCTGCACCTGTATTCCGGCAACGCTCCCTATACGCCCGACACGGCAGAATACAAAATTGTAATCGGCTTTGTAAATATCATCGACAGCGTGCTGAAGCTTCTTCATATCAAAATGAGGCTCTCCGACCTTGTGCGTCCCCTTCTATACAACAGCGGAATTGATGACAGCAACGCCGATCTGCCGCTGAGCGCAGACAAAAAAGCAGTCAATACAATCTGCAACAATAAATATAAAGAAACGGTAAGCGAAAGCAAAAAAGGGCCTGCCGTACTCACGGTTTTAATTCTTGCAATCATAATTCTCCTGCCGCTTATTCCGGTCATAGCCGTTGCTCTTTTGATTGGCGCGGGAGTCAATGAAATTATATATCGAAAACAAATACGAGGTAAATAGTATGAACAATCCTTTAAAAGCCGTCATAGTCGGTGGCGGCCATCGCTCGATGATATACGCCGGGCTGGCAAAAACAAATCCCGAAATGCTTAAGATAGTCGGTGTTGTCGATCCAAATGAATTTCGGCGGAATCAAATAGGTGAATATTTTGATATTCCGAGTGAGTATCGCTTTGAGAATGTCAGTGACCTTGTTGCGATACCGAAATTCGCCGACGCAGCTATAAACGGAACTATGGATCACATTCACGTTGCGACATCTATCCCTCTGCTCAAAGCAGGCTACGACATTCTGCTTGAAAAGCCGTTTGCCGTCAACGAGGAGGAAATGCGTGAGCTGATAAGCTGTGCCGAGGATAACGGACGCAAAATAATGATTTGCTTTGTTCTCAGATACGCTCCGTTTTACCGTCGGATAAAAGAAACCGTCCTCAGCGGTGAAATCGGACAGATAGTTAATATTCAAACGGTCGAACACGTCAGCTACCACCATATGTCTACAAGCCATATCAGGGGAAAATGGCGAAACGAGGAGCAGTGCCATGCAACTATGCTTCTTGCGAAGTGCTGCCACGATATAGACATCATGATGTGGCTCATGGGTGATGACGCACCTGCCAAAGTATCGAGCTTCGGTTCTCTTATGCAATTCAGACCCGAAAACGCTCCAAAGGGAAGCGGTACACGCTGCCTTGTTGACTGTCCTCTTGTTGACACCTGCCTTTACTCGGCAAAGCGGCTTTATATCGACCACCCCGACCGCTGGTCATTCTACGTTTGGGACAAGCTTGAAGATAAGGAAAATGCAACGATTGAGGACAAAATCGAGCTTCTCAAAACAAGCCCCTACGGCGTCTGTGCATACAAGAGCGACAACAACGTTGTTGACCACCAGAGCCTTGTTATCCGCTTCAAGAGCGGTGCAACCGGCACACACAATATGATAGGCGGAGCGGCGATTCCTCAGCGAAAGATTCACATTATCGGCACAAAGGGCGAGATTTTTGGTACGCTCGAAAGCGGAAAATTCACCGTGTCGCTCATTGATCCGAGACCCGGCTGTGAGCACCTCGACCGTGTTGTTGATGTCAATGTAACCGACGATTCTCACGGAGGCGGAGATATTGAGCTTGTCAAGGATTTTGTCCGTTATGTCCGTGACGGTAAAATGTCTGTTTCGTGCACCTCGATTGAGGACTCGATGAAGGGTCATCTGACCGTTTTCCGTGCCGATAAGAGCATGAAAAACGACGGCGAGGTCGAAAATGTAATTGAATAGCGAATAAAGGTCATGCCTTTTCGTATATAATATAAGTGTAATGCAGAAAATATTCGGAGCTGAATTGTTTTATAGTAAGTAGAATTTCTACCGACATTCATCAGCTCCCCGTCGAAGCCCACGCTCAACGGAAATTTCTGCCGATATCCAACAACATTTATACGAAAGGCGTGATTTTTTTGACCGTCAAGACAAATATCAATTTCAAGCACCTGATAATCGCAGTTGCTATTCCCCTTGCCGTCGGCGGAATATCATCACTCATAGTCGGCAGCGGCTTCGATGTTTATTCCGAAGCGGTCACAAAGCCGCCCATGTCCCCTCCCGATTGGCTTTTCCCCGTGGTGTGGACGTTTCTTTACATTATAATGGGGATTTCTTCTTATCTCGTGTATGAAAAGGACAAATCGGAAGCCAAACAGCCTCTTGCGGTTTATGCCATTCAGCTTGCAATGAACTTCATGTGGCCGATATTCTTCTTTTCGCTTAATGCTTATCTCTTTTCATTTATATGGCTAATCGTTCTTTGGTCACTTGCGATCACTATGACCGTCATGTTTTACCGAGTTTCAAAGCTTGCGGGGCTACTCCAGATTCCATATATTCTATGGCTCACATTTGCGGCTTATCTCAACCTCTCGGTGTTCCTGCTCAATTAAAATATTAACAAATTATTAAATTTTAAAAAAAATATTGACTATTGGTCATTTTTGCGTATAATGTTAAACGAAAGCAAAAGTGACCGATAGTCATTTTATTACGGAGATATGCAAAATGAGTAAGATATCTGAAAAACAACAGAATAAAAGGACGAGTATTCTTGATGCTGCCTATGAGCTTTTTATTGAAAAAAGCTTCAAAAACACCTCGATTGACGATGTTGTCAAGAGTGCAGGAATAGCCAAGGGCACGTTTTACCTTTATTTTAAGGATAAGCATGATCTCATGGAGCGTATAATCGTCCGAAAGTGTGCTTTGATTCTTCGCTATGTTCTTGAGGAATTGATGAAGAAAAAAGAGACCTGTCGGATGTCTTTTCCAGAGCAGATGCTTTTTATAACAGAAAAAATCATCGATTATCTTGAGGATCATAAAGAAATCATTACCCTCATAGGAAAAAATTTTTCCTCATGCCTGAGCTATTTCAGCACGATTGAGGATGACCGGCTTAAATCAATGCTCAGCGATCTGGTTCACGAAAATCTCGAAAACGGTTTTTCCGAACATGAAACACTCAAAAGAATTTATCTTATCGTAACACTTGTCGGCTCGGTTTGTTACGACTCGTTTGTTTTTGAATCGCCGTTCAAGATTTCGGAAATCAAGCCGCTGCTTTTAAGAAACGTTGAAAACATAATTTCCGAACCTCCGACAGACGAAAAAAATAAATCAGTTTAATACCCTTTTAATCTTTACATATTACTTGTAAAGTACCATATAAAAATCTAAAAAAGGAGATCGGTTATAGATGAAAAGAATAGCAAAATTTATTGCCTACCATCCGAAGACGATAACGATTATTGCTGTCTTGCTTCTCATTCCCGCTGCAATCGGCTACATCAACACCTTTGTAAACTACGATATTCTTTCGTATCTTCCGGGTGACCTCGATTCGGTCAAGGGCGAAAATGAGCTGGATGAAACCTTCAACAGCGCCTCAATGTCATTCCTTGTTATTGAGGATATGCCTTCGAAAGACGTCGCCGCCTTGAAAGAAAAAATTGCAAAGGTTGATAATGTCAGCAGTGTTAGCTGGGTCAACGATATCGCAGATATAAGTATTCCGCAGGAAATCATTCCGCAGGCCGTCAAGGATATTTTTTACAGCAAAGACGGCAAATGCACAATGATGCTTATACAGTATAAATACAAAGCGGTCACCGATGAAACCATGAAAGCCATTGAAGATGTCAGAGGCTTGCTCAACAATCAGTGCTTCCTCAGCGGTATGGGCGTCATTATGAAGGATACGCGAGACCTTGCAGATTCGCAGGCTCCGATATTCATTGCAATCGCTATTGCAATCGCCCTTGTTGTCATGACCTTCTGTATGGAGTCATGGATTGAGCCTTGGGTTCTTCTGGCAGCGCTGTGCATGGCGGTTGTTTACAACATGGGCACAAACCTCATATTCGGTCAGATATCGTACATTACGCAATGTATCGCCGCAATCCTGCAGCTTGGCGTTACGATGGACTATTCGGTATTTCTCATTGACAGATTTGAAGAGGAAAAGCCGAAATATGCAGACAAGAGAGACGCTATGGCAAGCGCAATCCAGGGCGCATTTCTTTCCCTCTCCGGCAGTTCGCTGACAACAATATTCGGTTTCCTTGCGCTCTGCTTCATGGATCTTTCACTCGGCAAGGATATCGGTCTTGTTATGGCGAAGGGCGTTGTATTCGGTGTTCTTACCGTTACAATCGTTCTCCCCGCTCTTGTTCTTCAGTGCGATAAGATTATTCACAAGTATCGCCACAGAAGCTTCATTCCAAAGTTTGACAAGCTCAACAATTTTGTTATCAACCACAAGAAGGTTTGGGTTGCAATTTTCCTTGTTCTCTTCATTCCGTCATACATCATGCAGTCAAACGTCAATGTTTACTACTCGATGGACAGAATGTTGCCGGACGATATCGGCTGTATCGCCGCTCTCAACAAGATGAAAGAGGAGTTTAATATGGCAACCTCGCACTTCATCATTGTTGACGACAGCCTTGACGCTTCCGACCTCGTTAAGATGGAGAATGAGATCAAGGGAACCGCAGGTGTTACAAACATGGTTGCATACAACAGCTTCGTCGGTTCGGGTATTCCCGATTCAATGATTCCCGATGAGCTGAAGAGCATAGCAAAGTCCGGCGGCAGACAGATGATTCTCGTCAACACCTCATACGTTGCAGCAACGGACGAATGTAACGAACAGCTAACCAAGATAAATAATATTGTTAAGAAATACGATAAGAACGGCTACGTCACCGGTGAGGGTGCAATGTATAAGGATTTGATTGACATCACCGACCACGATTTCAAGCTGACCAGCGTGCTTTCAATTCTTTCGATATTCATTCTTATCGCAATCATCTTTAAGTCGATTTCGATTCCGACAATACTTGTAATGTCGATTGAGCTTGCGATATTCGTCAATAAGGCGATATCGTTTGCAACGGGCACGACGCTGTCGTTTATAGCCCCGACAATTATCGGCTGTGTTCAGCTCGGTGCAACGGTTGACTACGCAATTCTTCTTACGACGCGTTTCCGTGAGGAAATGAGAAACGGCCACAACAAGCTCGACGCAATCAAAATTGCCGCCAACGCTTCCGACCGTTCAATCTTCCAAAGTGCGCTCGTATTCTTCGGCGCAACCTTCGGCGTATTCCTCACCTGCGATATCAAGATAGTTAAAGAGGTTTGTCTCCTGCTCGCAAGAGGATCTCTTATCAGCGCAGGCGTTATAGTATTCATGCTTACGCCGCTGCTGCTTGTGCTTGAGGGTCTCATCGAGAAAACGACTTATGACTTCCTCGGCAAAAAGCTCAAGCTTAAGATGAAGAAAAAAGAAAACAAAACGGCAGATAACAATGCCTGAACAATACGGAGGTAATAATATGAAAAACAATCTGAAAAAAATCATGTGCGTTCTTCTCTGCGCTTCTATGCTTGCATCCTTCTCTGCCTGTTCAAAGAAGAATGACGGCAGCACAGACGAACCGACCACAGCTCCGAGTCAGTCCGACGCAACAAAAGTAAGCTACGACACCGCCGCAACCTCATACAAGAAAAATGAGACAGTTTATGTCAACATGGCTTCGAACGGCGAGGTTACAAGCAAGGTCGTAACAGACTGGCTTCATACCGACAAGGCTCAGACCTATGTCGACGACAAGACCGACCTTTCCGATATAAAGAACGTTAAATCCAACGTTGAACCTGTTAAGAACAAGGACGGTTCATATCGCTGGAACATGGAATCAACCGACCTCTACTACAGAGGCACAACGGATAAGGAGCTTCCCGTAAACTTCAAGATAACCTACTACCTTGACGGCAAGGAGACCGAAGCAAAGGATATCGCAGGCAAAAAGGGTCAGGTCAAGATGGTAGTTACCGTTAACAACGAGTCCAAAAAAACCGTTAAGGTCAGCGGTAAAGATACAACAATCTATACTCCGTTCATCGTTGCAGGCGGAATGATTCTCCCGGAGGATAATTTCTCAAATGTTACCGTTGAGAACGGAAAGACCATCGGCGACGGAACAAAAGAAATTGCTCTCATGGTCGGCGCACCCGGACTCAAGGAGAGCCTCAACCTCAGCGATGAGATGCTCAAGCAGCTCGGCGATTTCAACTTCTCAAACACTTACACAATTACGGCAGACACGGAAAAATTTGAGCTTTCAAACATGATTTTTGCCGTTCTTCCCCTCTCGGCTATTGAGAGCAGCGTTGAGAACAACCTCCCGAACACCGTTTCCGATGTCAAGAACACACTCAATGAGGTTCAAGCGGTTATTGACAAGTTCAACAGCATGAATGCAACAGAGCTTATCAACAAGCTCTTCTCAAACACGGATAACCTTACGGAGCTCGCCTCCTCTGTTTCCGATGTTACAAAGCTTTATAACGACAACAAGGCTTTGCTTGACGTACTCGAAAAGTACATGACAAAGGAAAATATCGCAGCAATTGAAAAGCTCATTGCCGATACCGATGACACAGATCTTGAGCAGGTCGCAAAGCTTCTCAACAATCCCATTCTTCAGAAGTTCTTTAAGCAGCTCCCGACCCTTTCAAAGGATATGGAAACCGTAATGCCTATCATCACCGGACTTTCAGCGGATATGCAGAAGCCCGAGGTTCAGAAGGCTCTTAAGAATCTTCCGCAGACGATTGAAACACTTAAGAAGCTCAAAACAACGATTGACAAGAATCAGGATTTGTTTAACACCCTCGGCGAAACTCTTGATGACGACACAATCGCATCACTCAAGGGCATCATGAGCTCACTTGATAAGATTATTTCCGAGAATGACCTTGAAGCTTATGCAAAGCTTGCCGACAATGCCGACGATCTGATTGCTCGCGCAAAGGCATGGATCGAAGCAGGTCAAAAGTACGACATCTTCACAACAAAGGGTGCCGCTTCAAGCACATCGGTAATGTTTGTTTATGAGACAGCCGCTGTTTCCGCTCCGAGTGAGGAGGTTAAGGAAGAGGCAGAGACTGTTGAAGAAAACGCAATTCTTAAATGGTTCAAGAATCTTTTCAAGAAAGATAAATAATCCGGCAGATGCAGAAAAAGCCTCACGAAGTTTTCGTGGGGCTTTCGTTTTGTACACTCTCAAAAATAATATCCGCTATTGCCTCGGCGTTCTCGTCGAGGCTTTTATCAAAGCTTTTATTATCAACCTCGTTTGTCACGAAGCCGACCTCGAGAAGAATCGACGGCATATTTGTATTGGAATTGACATAGTAATTGTTTCCGCTTGAGTTGCGATAACCCTTTTTCACTCCCCTGTTCGGCAGACTCGAAATGTCACTGAGCGCCTCAACCAGCTTTTGCGCGGTCTCCTCCTCGTTGCCCTTCGGCTCCTTTGCTATCCACGCCTCAAAGCCCGATCCCGAAGCCGAACTGTTTCTATGTAATGACAGGAAAAAATCACATCGTTTTCTGTTTGCTAATTTGCAGCGCTCCTTAAGCGTAATATCGGAATCGTCCTCACGAGTCAAAATAACCTTTATTCCCTTTGCCTCCAGCCTGTCTTTCACCTTGAGTGTCAGACGAAGATTATCATCCTTTTCGAGCCTTGCACCGCCCGTTGAGGTTGCGCCGACATCGTCGGCGCCGTGACCTGCATCAAGGCAGACGGTTTTGACACTTTCATAATGCTCCTCAACCACGCCCGACAGGAATTTGACCGCCACAAGAAAGCTTGTCAGAACAAGACCCACGGCAATAACAGCCGTAATTCCCGTTTTTCCCTTCAATATATTCATTTTTCTCCCTCTTTTTTGTTACTTTCTAAAAAAAACAATTGACTTTATCCATGTTTAGTAGTATATTGGAATAAGTATATGTTTACGGAGGCTGAAATAATGCTCGATAAAAATTTCAACCCGTCTCTGCGATTCATGGTCGTCAGCGACATTCACATTAAGGATGAAGAGTGCATTGAGGAACAGCGCTTTGCTTCTGCTCTGAAATATGCTTATTCTATTGCTCAAAGCTCCGAGAATTACAAAAAGCTTGATGCAATCGTCATTGTCGGCGACTTTGCAAACTCGGGAACGGAAATTCAGATGCAAAAGGTCAGGAACATTCTTGATGCAGGCGTTGATTATGACGAAACGCAGGTTATATCCTCGTTTGCAAGCCATGAAACAAACAGCGACGGTACCGAGGTTGCGACCGAAAGAATGAAACGTATTCTCGGTCAGGATCCCGATCAACACAAGGTCATCAACGGCTTCCATTTTGTCTCCATCTCACCGTCACGCAGTTGTAACTATGATGACGGCAAAAAGGCTTGGATGGCACGGGAGCTTGCTTCTGCCACAAAAAATAACAGAGCTAAGCCGATTTTCGTATTTCAGCATCCTCACAACACCAACACGGTTTACGGAAGTATTCTTTGGGGTGAGGACGAGCTGATAACAACCTATATGAACTATCCCCAGATAATTCATTTCTCCGGTCACTCCCACGCTCCGATAAATGACCCAAGGTCGATTCATCAACAGCATTTCACCTCGCTCGGCACGGGTACGCTCAGCTATTTTGAGATGGATGAGTTCGACAAAATTACAGGTTCAATACCCGATAACAAAGAAAATGCAGCTCAAATGCTCATTGTTGAAGCTGACGCAGACAACAGAGTAAGGGCTTATCCCTTCGATGTTCTGACAGGTCATTTCTTCCCGCAGGTGCGTAAAATCGACACTCCGAGCGATATAAGCTCCTTCATCTACACCGCCGAAAGATATAAGACAAAGGTTGTCCCCTATTTTGCCGATGATTCGAAGCTGACGGTTTCCGATGTAACCGACACATCGTTTAAAATAGAATTTGATCAGGCAAGAATTGACGAGGATTATGTCGACTGTTATGATATTGTGCTCAAAAATGCAGACGGCTTTGTCATCAGACATTTAAGTATATGGTCGGAATATTATTTTTATGATATGCCTGAAAAAAGATCTTACGTATTCACCGATCTTGAACCAAAAACAAAATACACGGTAACTGTCAAGGCGTGCGGCTTTTGGAACAACATTTCCAAAAACAGCCTTGATGCGGATATAAAAACACTATAATAACACGGGAGGGGTCTCCAATGTCAAAATTCAAAGCGTTTCTCAAGCGCAAGGACATCGAATTTTCCGCCAAAAGATACGGAATTGATGCTCTCGGCGCAATGGCGCAGGGTCTTTTTGCTTCCCTGCTTGTCGGCACAATTCTTTCAACGATAGGAACTCAGTTTTCTATTGAAGCACTTGTAACAATCGGCGATTTTGCATCGGCAGTCAAGGGCTGCGCAATGGCAATTGCAATCGGATTTGCCCTCAAAGCTCCGCCGCTTGTTCTCTTCTCGCTCGCAACCGTAGGCTATGCCGCGGATAAGCTCGGCGGTGCAGGCGGTCCTCTCGCAGTATTACTCATTACAATAGTAGCCGCCGAATTCGGCAAAGCCGTAAGCAAGGAAACAAAGCTTGATATTCTTGTCACTCCCGTTGTAACGATCGGTCTCGGCTGTGTGCTCTCAATGCTCTGTGCACCGTATATAGGCAAGGCTGCAAGTGCAGTCGGTCACGCTATAATGTGGGCAACCGAGCTTCGTCCGTTCCTGATGGGAATTATTATTTCGGCTATTGTCGGTATCGCGCTCACCCTACCGATAAGCAGTGCCGCAATTTGTGCTGCTCTCGGACTTACGGGTCTTGCCGGCGGAGCCGCTCTTGCAGGCTGCTGTGCTCAGATGATAGGCTTTGCCGTCATGAGCTTTCGTGAGAACAAATGGGGCGGACTTGTTTCGCAAGGTCTCGGCACAAGTATGCTTCAAATGGGCAATATTGTTAAGAATCCCCGAATTTGGATTCCGCCGACTCTCGCCTCGATGATTACGGGACCGATAGCAACCTGCATTTTCAAGCTTGAAATGAACGGAGCAGCGGTTTCTTCGGGTATGGGCACATGCGGACTTGTTGGCCAGATAGGCATTTACACCGGATGGGTCAATGCCATTGCCGACGGCACAAAGGCAAGCATCACCGCCTTTGACTGGATAGGTCTTGTCCTCATCAGTTTCGTCCTTCCGGCTGTCCTCTCATGGGTTTTCTGCCTTATTCTCAGAAAAATAGGCTGGATAAAGGAAAACGACCTCAAGCTTGACCTTTAATAAAGCAAAAAATTCAGCGGCCGCAATCGCGACCGCTGTTGCTTTATACATATGGATATATCAAAAAAAGCGGCCATCGTTTCGATGACCGCCGTTAATTATTTACAGAATTTTGGACTCACACCTTTTCATATTACTATGAGTTATGATTAAGTGTACATGTCACTCACTCTCTTCTGAGTAAATTTTGTTTAGTTTAAAGCTTTAGTGAAACATCGTACTCACTCTTTCAATTTATTAACCGGAAGAAGCTTTACGTTTTCATCGGACTCACTCTCTCTGAAAAAATTTAGTTCAACTTAAACTTTAATAAAACATCTTAACTCACTCTCTCAATGTTAATCGGGAAAGATTTAACTGTTCTTTGGACTCACGCTTTCTTAATAGATTTTGATCTGAGTTTAAGTCTTAAAGAAACATTGCACTCACTCTCTCAATTTAATTGATGAAGAAAATCTTACCTATGCCTTTGGACTCACGCTTTCTGTTAGTTATTTGGCATATTGCCTGGTATTGTTATCTCTTAACGAGATTCAATTAACTGTTCTTCGGACTCACGCCTTTTCAAGTTATTTTTTGTTATTGTGAAGCTTTAATAAAACATCTTACTCACTCTCTCAAGTTTATTTGATTTCAAAATAAGATTTTATTAAATATCTTCTTACTTGATACTAAGAAGGATTTTATTACCTGTACATTTCAACTCACTCTTTCAATCTTTATGGAGGGGTAAATTAACTGTACTTGATGCTCACCTTTCCTTGGATTGTTCGGTGATTTGAGCTTTCATGCTCTCCTTCTATGTCATGTGGGCGTTCCCACTACTCCGCGATGCCGGGTGTTCAAAATCTTTACTGTTTATCAATTATTCATTTGGCTTTGTCGTGCCCTCTTATTTCAGATTTAACAGAACCGGATGGCGGCCATATTAAATTGTGTTTCATCTATCGTGTTCATTGGACTCGCCTCCCTTTCATTTTATTTGGGAAACCTTGGCTTTTGTTGATTTATTTTTTGTTGTTTCCCTTTGTTCAACTATATATTAGCACGCGTTTTATCGTTTGTCAATAGTTTTTTTGAAAAATATTGAAAATTTTTATAAAATTTGACTTAATTGCATTTTCACTTGACTATTGCCCGATTTGCGGTTAAAATATATTTATATGAAAACTACACGGAGGAAGCAAAAATGGCTGAGGAATACAATCCGGACATCGTCAGCGTAGTTGACGAGAACGGTGAAGAACATATTTTTGAAGAGCTTGACAGAATCGAAACAGATGATGCGCGTTACGTTGCCCTTCTCCCCGTCTATGACGACGCCGAAGATATCCTTGAGGACGACGGCGAAATAATCCTTCTTAAGGTCGAAGAAGAAACAAACGGTGACACATATCTTTGCCCGATAGAGAATGCGAAGGAATTTGATGAGATTCAGGCAATATTCGAGGAAAGACTTCAGGATCTTTTCAACGAAGACGAGGAATAATAAGAAGCAAAACAAAGCCCTGCCTTGTTCGATAACTTACGGTCCATATTAACCCTACAACTTTATTTAAGGGAGCTCGGCTCCGTGCACGGATTGCAGACCTCCCGGCTTTTGCCGGACGTTGGGAGCGAGAACTGTATGGGAGGTTCCCACCTGCTTTAAACGCAGGTTACTATCGACCGTATCCGGCTTGGCGGGGTTCAAAAACAAAGGTGATTTAATTGATAAGAGTTGTCAGAGCAAACGTGCTTGACATTGTTCCGTTGGAGGTTGGCTTTATCTATGCTCAAAAGACACGGCTTTCAAACGGTCAGGACACAGTTGCTTTTTATGTGTATGACCAGGACGGCGACAGAACGCTGCCTGTTAAAATAAAAACTTATCTCGAGGCAAAATTCGGGTTTCAGTACCGTGAAATTGCAAAAAAACTCGGTAACTACATAGCCTGCGATTCAGCCGTGCTCAAAAGCAACGGTGTTGTTACACTGTTTGACGACGGAAACATGAATATTTTTGACTCGAACGGCGACATAGCAATGCAGGAAAAGCTCGTTTATCAGAACTGCCCTATCAGGAGCCTTGCCCTTGACGGAACGTGTTTCTGGTGCGTTGTGCCGGACAGAAATTCAATCGTAAAATTCTCCCCTATTGAAAAGAGAGTTCTTTTGAGAATCGGCGGCGGCGCATCGGTCGCATTCAGACGTCCGATCTCCGTTTTCAAAAACAAGGACAAGCTTTTTGTTTGCAATGAGGCCACCAATGAGATAAGAACAATAAGCCTGAAAGATTATTCTGTAAACGACTATATGAAATTCAAAGAGCCTCTGAAGAAATATTTCAAGGTTGGTTTTTTTGAATATGTTGTCCTTGATTCGGGAGTTTACTGCCTCGAGGAACGGGATAAATAATCTGAATACAAAACCGTACATATATGGAAAGAAGCACCTAAAGAAAAGGCGCTTCTTTTTTATTTTTGAGGTTATCATAATATAGGTGATATTATGGATAAAATCAAAGAATATTTTGTTGTTTTTGCCTCGGGAGGAATAATCTACAGCCTTATTGAGGTTGTTTTCCGCGGTTTTACTCACTGGACAATGACGCTGACCGGCGGAGCTGCACTGCTGATTATTTACATCACTAACATAAAAATCAAAACGAAAGGTCTTATTGTCCGCTGTCTTGCAGGCTGCGCGATAATCACATCGCTCGAATTCATTGTCGGCTGTATTGTCAACCGAGGACTTCACATGAAGGTTTGGGATTATTCCGGGGAAAAATACAACGTCCTCGGTCAAATATGTCCGCTTTTCTCTGTCCTGTGGTTTTTACTCTGTATTCCCGCTACTCTGCTCTCCTTCTTTTTCCGCCGACGTTTCGGTGAATACAGATGATTTGATATTTTTAAATTCCACGCTGAAATCGGGATTTGTGAGCGAAGTATAAGAGAAAAATGCCACGCCGCCGTAGTTATCCGTTGCCTTTGCGACGGATATTTCTTTCTCTATTATGCCGTTTCCTGCGTCAAACTCCTCGTCGCTGTCGTTTATTTTGTACGCCGCAATTCCGTATATCATTCTAACGGCCCCTATTGTATCCAGCTTTGACCAACTGTCGCAGGCCTTATCAAACGGTACCGCCTCGTCCTCAAAGCCGTAATAAAGCTGAGGAATAATCCAGTCACAATATCCGCGCTCTGAGCACCAGCGTTCAACGTCAGCATACTCCTCCTCATAGTTGTTGTTGATATTTCCTGCCGGGCTGATCGAGAAAACGCAGTCCTTGTTCTCACTCTTGACTGCCGTATACATCTGAGAAACGAACGAGGAAATCATTTCAAGACGCCATTTGTCGTGAAACAGCTTGCCGCCGCTTTTCTTATAATCGTCGTAGTAAACCTTATCCACGCTCTCGTCGGTTGAGGGATAGAAATAATCGTCAATATGTATTCCGTCAACATCATAGTTTTTGATAATTTCACGCACGCCGTCGATTATCAGCTTATGATTATCCGTCGAGGCGGGGCAAAGATACAGACCGCCGTCCGCAGTTACGACGCGTTTTTTCGTCTTTTCGTCGCTCAAAAGAATTTTTGCCGGATTCTTTTTGCTGAGCTTATCAAGATCGGTATCAAACGACACCCTGAACGGATTTATCCATGCATGAAGTCCGATTCCCCTCTCATGGGCCTCTTCAACCATAATTTCAAGAGGGTCATAATATATCGGATCTCCCTGATACCCCGTCAGATACGCCGACCAAGGAAATATATCCGACGGATACATTGCGTCGCAAAACGGCCTGACCTGCACAAACGCAGTATTTATACCAAGCTTTGCGCAGTTATCAAACATCTCTCTGATTTTCTCTCTGAACGATGCTTCGTCACCGCCGTCCGAATCCTTCATGGAAAGCTCGTTATATGATATCCATACAGCGGAAATCTCCTTGCCGCCGGGCTTTGTGCCCTTTTGCGATTTGTCAGGAATTGTGCAAGAGGTAAGCATCATCATTGCAAGCAACAAACATATTATACGCTTCATATTATTTCTCCGTTGCGGCGTATCGGCCTGCTACTAAGCCGCTCGCCCATGCCCATTGAAGATTGAAGCCTCCGCAAATGCTGTCCGTATCGAGCACCTCTCCGGCGCAGAACAGCCCCTTTACAAGCTTTGACTCCATGGTTTTTCTGTTAAATTCGGTAACATCCGCACCGCCGACGCTTATTTGAGCATTTTTGAATCCCATAGTGCCCGTTACCGTGAAATCAAGATTTTTTGCTGTCTTTATTATTTCCGTTATTTCTTTTTTTCCGAGTTCGCTGAGCGGAGTGAGACTGTTAATACCCGCTCTTTTGAGTATATACCTTCCGAGTGCCTTCGGTATCATACCCGAAAGCGCGTTTTCAATCGGAGTTTTCTTATCAAGCGAAAGTAAAAATCTTTCCGCTTCGTCCGTTTCGCACCTCGGCAAGGTGTCAATAAAGCAGTTATATTGTCCATTCTTCACACTTCGGCTTATATCCATAATTGAAATTCCGGAAAGGCCGTAATCGGTGAACAGAACCTCTCCTTTTGCATTGTCAATCGGCTTAACGCCTTGTCGGAGACTGACATTTGCCTTGGCTCTCACACCCTTGAGAGATTTTGTGTTTTCTTTAGTTGTGAGCTGAACAAGTCCGGGATAAACCTTGGTTATGTGATGACCGAGCGATTTGAGCAAATCAAAGCCGCTGCCGTCGGAACCCTGTGACGCAGAGGCACAGCCGCCCGTGCAGATGATAACCTTTTTAGCAACAAGCTTTCCGACGGTGAAAATGCCGTTTTTCTTTTCAAGGCGGTCAACGTGCTTTTCACACATAAACTCCACTCCGAGTCTTTCTGCCTCCGAGCGGAGAGCGTCAAGCACCGATGAGGCGGTATTGCTCATCGGGTATACCCTGCCCTCGCCGTCGGCAACGCACAAAACGCCGATTGAGCGAAAGAATTCAATCACCCTTTCAGGAGGAAACTCATTCAGTGCAGCCGAAACAAAATCGGGATTTGTGTAGCTGTCTGCAGCAGCGTTAAGGTTTGAAAGATTGCACCTTCCGTTGCCCGTCGCAAGGATTTTTTTGCCGACTTTCGGCATCGCATCCAATGCGGCAATGTTAAGCTTACGATCGGTTTGCTTGGCGCTTATCGCCGCTGCAAGCCCCGAAGCACCCGCTCCGATGATTATTATGTCGTAAATCATTTCACCGTCTCCGTAAATTTTATGATTTATTCTATCATATTTTGCTTGTCTTATCAATATGATTTTATCGGAGGGACGCAAAATGATTTTAGATATTTTTTCAGACACGGACAGAATACACAGTTACGATAAGGATCTCACGCAAGCAGCCGAAAATATAAAAATCCTGCTTCAGGGTACATATGCACGTTTTAACGAAGCGACCGATCCGCTGATAATCGAGGCCTTGATTTACAGAATGAAAGAACTTGAAACTCAGTACAGATTTCTTATCAAAAAAGCGAAGCTTGAAAGACTCTGCGGTGAGATAGGCTCAAAGGGTGATTTTGTATGAAGTATGCCTTGATTGCAGGAGTATGCATTATTCTGCTGATACCTATAATCGCGATGTTCAAGAAAGGCGCTTTTTTCAAATGCATTTTTCTCTCGGCATTTCAAGGCTTGGCAGCCCTGCTCGCCGTGAACTCACTCGGACTGCTGACGGGAGTAAGTCTCGCCGTGAATTGGTACACGGTTCTTGCCTGCGTCTGTCTCGGAATCCCCGCAAGTATTTCCATGCTGGTGTTGGATATTATTATGTAAAAAAGCGTAGGCCTCTCATTTCGGAAAATCTACGCTGTTATATTTTATTCTTGTTTTATCTGCATGAGTGTATAATATTGTTTACGGTCTATCTAAAGTTTCCTTATTTTAATGTATTGTGAGTTTATTTCCCTTTATACGCTTTACGGCTTTCTTTCTTGGCTCGGTGTAGGCATCGACCCCTAAGGAATATGCTGTTTTATTGCTAATCGTAGGGCGTGAAACAAACGCTTTCTTGCCTCCCCTACAGGGAGAAATTTTCCGCTGACTTAACACAACAAAAAAGACCCCGACATATAGACGGGTGTCCGTAAAACAGTTAATCCTCCGTATGGCTTAGACCATGCGGAG